>Ga0181606_10000002_pt1 | contig 235398 bp, 213 predicted proteins | sample 041ome_10_FD_132994 | JGI IMG/M metagenome (GOLD analysis project Ga0181606, IMG submission 132994) | Coastal salt marsh microbial communities from the Groves Creek Marsh, Skidaway Island, Georgia - 041412US metaG (megahit assembly) | ecosystem: Environmental > Aquatic > Marine > Intertidal... | reverse complement strand
GCCATCTGCCGGATTAATGGCCAGCGTGGAGTTATGGTAAAGATGCTCCTTGTCATTGCCACCCAGCAGGAATTTGGGGGCCGGAGCTGTCACCGAAGTACCCATGTATATCAGGTTTAACTCAGGATCATAGCTTGGCGCCATCCATGCGCCTACATGCCAACGCCCTTCCCATGGCACATTACCCCAGGTGTCTGTGTCATCACCCGTCTCTTCCTGGATCAGGTTCAGGCGCCAGATTTCTTCACCGGTATTGGCATCATGGGCGGCAATAAAACAGGCTTCCGGGCCAGCTGGTGGTTGGCAGTTGCGCCCGGATACTGCCATACCGTTAATAATCACAGGACCATTACTTTGCTGCGCCGGATGCGTCCTGTAATCAAGTATCTGCGTTTCCCACTTCACTTCGCCGCTATGAACATCCAGCGCAAGTATGTAATCATCATTGGTGGTGTAAATGATGGATTCGTTATAGATGGCGATATTGCGCATGGTCTTATTTGCGCCAAGATAATCACCAAGGTCTTCCGGCATTTGCCTGACGTATTCCCAGAGCATTTCACCGCTTACAGCATTGTATGCCTGTATCACATCACCCGGGTTGGGCAGGTACATAATGCCGTCATAAACCAGGGGCGTTCCTTCCTGTATGGGGACACTTGGCAATACGCCTTCATGCAACTCAACGGACCAGACCAGCTCGAGGGAAGACGCGTTCTCACGGGTAATATCTGTTAACGGGCTATAGCCCCAGGAATTCAGGGTGCCACGAAACATGAGCCAGTCTTCAGGATCCGGTTCCAATATCATGGCATCAGTAACAGGAATATATTGACCTGGCTGTGCGCTGCTTGGTGCTCCCCCAAAAGTGCTAATTAAAAGTACGGCCAGAAAAGATAATCTTGCAATGCTGTTCATAGGGTCCCCTCTAATAATTCCGGAAGGCTGGTGCTACAGAAATCCTTTTATTCTTGTTTGCCTTGAGGCGCGATGACACTAGCAAACTTTGTATACACTGTCACTCTACAATAAGGCGCATTCCAGCTATACTTCTGCCCCTTTACTCTTGCCCATCTTTTCAGGTACCAGAAGGTAATTCACTCTATTATGCAGTTAACGGATTCAGCCAATTCCAGTACGCTTACGAAGTCTCCTTCCATCGGTGCCTTTCCAACATTTGAGCTCAAACGCCAACAACATCTAAAGACCCTGAACCTCACCATCGAGGAATATGTCCACAGGGAGACAGGTGCTGTTCATTATCATATGGCAAGTGATAATACGGAAAACGTATTCCTTGTAGCCTTGCGCACTGTACCCATGGACTCCACAGGGGTTGCCCATATCCTTGAACATACCGCCTTGTGCGGCAGTAAAAAATATCCCGTTAGAGACCCCTTTTTCATGATGATCAGGCGATCACTGAATACTTTCATGAACGCCTTCACCAGCAGTGACTGGACAGCCTATCCCTTCGCCAGTCAAAACCACAAAGATTTCCAGAACCTGCTCGAGGTTTACCTGGACGCAGTTTTTTTCTCATCGTTGAACGAACTCGATTTTGCCCAGGAAGGACACCGTATCGAATTTGCCGAACCTGAGAATCCGGACTCATCACTGCAATACAAAGGCGTTGTTTTCAATGAAATGAAAGGCGCGATGAGTTCACCGACGTCCAGGATCTGGCAAGACTTGTGCAAACACCTGTTTCCCAGCACCACCTATCATTACAACAGTGGCGGTGAACCCGCTGACATACCAAACCTGACTTTTGATCAGTTAAAAAGCTTCTATAAAACCCATTATCACCCCAGCAATGCCATCTTTATGACGTTTGGGGATATCCCTGCCAGCAAACACCAGGAACAGTTTGAAAACCTGGCACTTAAAGAATTCAAAAAACTGGATGTGCATATTGCCGTTGATGATGAAAAGCGTCTCAACAAGCCCATTCAAGTCACAGAACGTTATGCCCTGGACGAAGATGATGCTGACGATAAATCCCATGTTGTCATTGGCTGGTTACTTGGCAAAAGTACCGACCTGAAAGATATGGTAAAGGCACAGTTGCTAAGTGGGGTACTGCTGGATAATAGTGCCAGTCCCCTGTTACAAGCTCTGGAAACGACACAGTTAGGTCGCTCGCCTTCACCACTTTGTGGTTTGGAAGATTCCCACAGGGAAATGAGTTTCATGTGTGGGCTCGAGGGCTGCGCTGAGAACGTCACACAAGATGTCGAAAACCTTATTCTGGACTCGCTCGTTCAAATTGTAGAAAACGGCATTGACCAGGACAAAGTGGAAGCTGCCCTGCATAGCCTGGAATTAAGCCAGCGCGAAATCAGTGGTGACACCTACCCCTACGGTTTACAACTGATTCTTGCCGCACTTTCTACAGCAACACACCGTGGCGATCCCATCGAACTACTTGATATTGATCCCGTGCTGGCCGCGCTAAAGCAGGACATTAAAGATCCCCAGTACATTCCTGATCTGATCAGGGAGTTACTGCTGGAAAATCCGCACAGGGTCACTCTTACCGTTAACCCCGACACCAGCTTATCTGAGATCCAGGCTGCTGATGAAGCATCCAGGCTTGAAGCTATCAAGCAGGGACTCGATCACGATGCGAAGCTGTCGATTATTGAGCGTGCTGCTCTTTTAAAACAGCGCCAGGAAGAAGTTGATGACCCGTCAATTCTGCCTAAAGTAACTCTTGATGATGTCCCTGCAAAAATCCATTGGCCTGATTCCAGCACGCATCAAATTAAGCTGGATTCCGGAAAGGCTAACGCACGCTTCTTTGCACAGGGCACCAATGGCATCAGTTACCAACAGGTAATCCTGACCATGCCCGAATTGAATGGCTCACAGAAGTTACTTCTTCCCTACTACACCACTTGTTTGCCTGAACTGGGCGTGGGCAAACTTGGCTATCTGGAAATGCAGGCCTTGCAATCCGCTATTTCCGGTGGCATCAGTGCAGTTAACTCAGTGCGTAATGACATTGGTGATGAGCAAAGCATCAGCAGTTACCTGATCTATTCCAGCAAATCTCTTTACGCCAACCAGGCAAAAGTCAGCACACTGTTACGAGACACCATATTGAATTGCCGCTTCGATGAACATCAGCGAATAAGGGAATTGATGGAGCAAATCTGTTCGCGCAAGGAACAAAGTATCACTAGCCAGGGGCATAGCCTGGCAATTGGTGTGGCTTGCAGAAAGTTAAGCCCGATTACAGCGATGAATTACCAGAGCTCAGGAATGGCAGGAATAAAACACCTGAAGAATTTCACCAAAGATTTCAATGATAAAGCCTTGCTTGCAGATTTTGCAGATGGATTTGGTGACTTACATGAAAAATTGATCAGTGCGGATAAGCAGTTTCTTTTGGTCAGTGAAGCAGAGGAATGCGACTCCCTGTTAAAGGGGCTGGAACAGGCATGGAGCCAGTATGTTCCTGGTCAAGACGAGGAAACCTCCTTTTCATTACCCGCTACCCGGGAAAACGTCGCAGAAGCCTGGATCGCCAACACCCAGGTCAATTTTTGCGGCATGGCCTTTCCCACTGTTCCGGTTGCCCATGAAGATGCTGCTGCTTTAACGGTACTGGGGGGCTTCCTGAGAAACGGCTTTTTGCACAGAACTATTCGTGAACAAGGAGGTGCCTATGGCGGTGGCGCCAGCCAGGATTCAGGTACAGCGACTTTCCGATTCTACTCTTACCGTGACCCTCGTTTATCCAGCACGCTGGAAGACTTTACTCGTTCCATAGAGTGGATGCTGGAAACAAAGCATGAATACGCGGCCTTAGAAGAAGCAATAATCGGGGTTATCTCAAGTCTGGATAAACCCTCTTCTCCTGCAGGTACAGCGCGGCAGGCTTTTTATAATGAACTGTTTGGCAGAACCAGGGAGCAAAGAGCCACATTCCGGCAACAGGTGTTGCAAGTAAGCCAGGAAGACCTCAAACAGGTTACGGAAAAATACCTGGCGAATTGCGCCTCGAGTATTGGCGTTATAAGCAACAAGGCTCATTCAGCTGAACTGGAAAAATGGGGACTGGAGGTTCATCAACTTTGAAGTGAAACGCGATGAATTTCAGGGGAAAAAATACTGCTGAATTTTGTTAACGCAGGGAACTAATCAAGCCTCTATGACTCTTATATTACGGAGGCAAATGATTTGTGGTGAAGTTTTCATTTATCTCCTTCTTGATTTACAAGAGCCTGACGCTAGTCAGGCTTTTTTTTCATCCGACTTTTCTATCAACTCTCTCAAGTCTCTCAAGCTATCAGTATCAGGATTATCAATAATAATATAGCTATATATCAATAGGTTAATAGGTATATTTAATATTTTACTTAAATGAATAGCAGCGGCGGAAATCTATCTTTTGCGAGATGATTTTATGGTCTCGTAGGCAGTTTTGATGTCTTGAACTTTCTTGTTTGCCAACTCCATCATTTCTTCTGGCAAGCCTTTCGAGACCAGCTTGTCCGGGTGGTGTTGGTTCATCTGGCGGCGGTAAGCTTTTTTCACGTCCTGATCAGTGGCTGATTTACTGATACCCAACAGACCATAGGCGTCTTGCAGGTCCATATGATGATCAGAGCTGGAATGGGCATGCCGTTGGGCCTGAATGCGATGCAAAATACTGGCGTATTCTTGTCTGGAAAAACCCAGAATACTGGCAGCGTTTTCGAGAATACGGCTTTCGGCAGCATCGAAGTTACCGTCTGACAAAGCTGTGGCCAGCTGGATCTCCAGAAACATTTGCATCAGATTGCGCTGGCGTGAACATTCCAGCCGAAACTGCTGCAGTACATCATTTAGAGGAAAATCCGGCTTTTTGCCCTCATTGAACAGACCCCTGGCGACTTTTTTCTGTTGGGCATCAAGATTCATCTGCCGCATAACATCTTCGGCCAGGGTGATCTCCATTTTGGACACCTGGCCATCGGCCTTGGCGATATGGCCCATGACAGAGAAAGTCGTCGTGAAAAAGGCGGTCTGGAGTCGTTCTACATTTAGACCAGGCCCACCCTGACTGCCCAGGACATTCAGACCACGATCAAAGTTATGTCCAAAGGCCGCCCCAAATACCGCGCCCAGCGGGCCACCCAGCATAAAGCCCAGGCCCCCGCCAATGACTTTGCCCCACCAATTCAGAAAAATAGCCTCATAAACCAGTTACGACTGAGATCTTTCTCGCATTGAGAATATTGGCGCTCATACAGATTGGAATTTGCCTGAACCTGGCGGCTTACATCTATAAGCCAGGATTTGTTTGAATAGGTCCTGCGCGTAAAACCACCATTGCCTTCGTGATAGGCTAAATAATGGTTATACGCATCATTTCTGGCAATACCGTTGATACGATTTGAATTGTTGGTATACCAACCAACAAAGTCGATGGCGTCATCAAAACTGGAGCGCCTTGCGCCCCAATTTCCGGCATCTTCCTTGTAATCATCCCAGGTGCCATCCAGGACCTGGGCAAAGCCAAAGGCCGAAGAAGGCCTGGTCCAGGGAATAAAGCCAAGCAGCATAGTACGTTCTGGTTTTGCCCTGGCATTAAAGGAAGATTCCTGCTCAATGATAGCCATGGAAACATAGACAGGCGTTTTCCAGCGTCGCTCGGATTTGACCGCCGCTTTATACCAGTTACGTCTTTCTTCGAACATACTGCATATATTGGTGGTATTTTGAGGGGGTGTCGAAGCACAGGATGCCAGCGCCAGGACAACCAGGAATACCATTACACCTTTCATGCAAGGTCTCCGTTCTATCATTTGCATAATTATGCGATTACTTATGAGCCAGCTCAGAATCCAGTATGAATCCAGATTATGTCTTTCTTAAGGCAATATCAGGCCCTTATAGAGGCTTTCAGGCTCCCAAAGGGTACTTTACACGGTTTTAGGCAGTTTTGTCATGCTGCTCAAGCAGTGACAAAAAATCGGCCTCATCGAGGATATCGATGCCCAGCTCCTCTGCCCTGGTAAGTTTCGAGCCTGCGCCGGGACCGGCTATGACACCATTGGTTTTAGCTGAGACACTGCCGGATACTTTTGCTCCCAGCTTTTGTAATTTTTCCTTGGCTTCATTGCGTCCCATGGATTCCAGGGTGCCAGTGACCACATAGGTTTGCCCATTCAGAGGCAAGGTAGCCTTGTTTACAGGCGCCATTTCCTTTGGGCTAACGCCAGCCTTTAACAATTTCCGGATGATGCCGAGATTATGTTTTTCAGCAAAAAAGGCATGGATATGATTCGCCACGACTTTGCCTATGTCCGGAATTTCTTCCAGGGCTTCTTCAGATGCCTCGGCAATGGCATCCAGACGACCAAAATGGGAGGCGAGTCCCTGGGCTGTCGCCTCACCGACTTCACGTATTCCCAGGGCAAACAAAAACCTTGCCAGGCTGACTTGTTTGCTCTTTTCAATGGCTTCTACAAGATTATTGGCTGACTTCTCCGCCATACGTTCCAGACCAGTAAGTAGAGACACATCAAGCTCGTAGATATCTGCCACTGATTTTAAAACTTCCTTGTCGACAAGCTGTTCAATGATCTTGACACCAAAGCCGTCAATATCCATTGCCGGCCTTGAAGCAAAATGAATGATGGACTGAGTTCGTTGAGCTCTGCAGAAAAGACCACCGGAGCAACGCATGTGTACTTCATCCTCACTGCGCTCAATATCTGAAGCACATACCGGACATTTAAGCGGGGTGGTGATCTTGCGCAGCCCTTTGGAGCGCTTGCTTTTAATGACTGAAACAACCTTGGGGATAACGTCGCCCGCTCGTCTGATGATAACGGCATCACCAATTTTCAGGCCAAGTCGCTCTATTTCATCCATATTGTGCAAAGTTGCATTACTTACCGTTACGCCACCGACAAAAACGGGTTCCAATCTCGCAACCGGGGTAATGGTCCCTGTCCGACCCACCTGGAACTCCACCTCTTTCAGGATGGTTGCAACTTCTTCTGCAGGAAATTTATAGGCGATAGACCAGCGCGGTGTTCTGGCATTCATACCAAGGTGATCCTGCAGGTCAAAATGGTTAACCTTGATTACAACACCATCGATTTCATAATCAAGGGCATCACGTTTTCCAAGCAAGTCGAGGCAATAGTCATAACAGGCGCTGACTCCGGTACAGGTAGTACGCTCCGGGTTTACAGGTAAACCCCAGGCATCAAAACAACTAAAAACCTCACCAAGCGTTTCCGGGAGGCTGCCCTCTTCCAGCAAACCATGACTATAGCAAAACATGGTAAGGGGGCGACGGGCGGTTATTCGGGAGTCAAGCTGCCGCAGTGTTCCAGCAGCAGCATTGCGCGGATTTACAAAGACCTTTTCACCTTCAGATTTCGCGAGTTCGTTCATCCGCGAGAAACCGGATTTTGTCATGTAAATTTCACCACGCACTTCCAGTTTGCCCGGAATGCCCTTCCCTTCCAGGCGCAGAGGAATTGCGTCTATGGTTTTTACATTATGCGTAATGTCTTCCCCGGTAGTGCCGTCACCCCGAGTTGCTGCCCGAACCAGAATGCCTTTTTCATAAAGCAGGCTAACCGCAACTCCGTCAACTTTCGGCTCACAACTAAAAACGATGGCTGAATCTGACTCGAGGCGTTTCTGAAGTCGGCTTTCAAAACGCAGCAACTCATCTTCGCTGACAACCTTGTCAAGAGAAAGCATGGGGATTTCATGAGTGATCTGGGAAAAGCCACTGAGCGGTTCGCTGCCAACGCGTTGACTGGGTGAGTCCGGTGTCAGCAGCTCTGGCCACTGACTCTCTATTGCCAGCAAGCGGTCAAAAAGCTTGTCATACTCCTGGTCGGGTATTTCCGGGGCATCATGTCGATAGTAAAGCCGACCATGATGTTCAAGCACTTTACGTAACTCGCCCAGCTCTTTGATTATTTCTTTTGAAGGTGCCGCCATTGGGGATTTACCTGGCAGTTGCCATCAGGCCGGACTTATTTTCGAGCCAGCATCTCCAGCTCAAAATCACTGATGCGCTGGCGGCTGTGCTCGATGGTTTGTCGGGTAAAAACGCTGCGGTTTTCATCTTTTAATTCAGCATCCAGTTCTTCTTTCACGGCCTGCGCTGTCTTCAGCATTTGCTCAAAACATTTAATGTTGCCAAGCTTGTTGGGCAATTGCATGAAAAAGCTGACACCCGGCGTGGTTAATTGCTCCATATCCGCCAATGAAAATGTACCCGGCTTTAACATGTTAGCCATACTGAACATGACAGGCCCTTTGCCATCGGAATCCGCATGACGGTGAAAAATGCTCATATCGCCAAGGCGCATACCATGCTTGAGAAGCACCGGTAGTAATTTGCTGCCTTCAAGGGCTAAATCGGGCCTGGACATTACATTGATAATAAGGACTTCTTCGGCAAGTCCCTGTTCCTCATCGCCTTCATCATCTTCCAAAGGTTCATGATCTATCAGGTCGTGATGTTCAAGATCCAGCTCGCCCTGGTCATCTCTGCCGAAGGTGAGATCTTCATCGCCAAAAGTTGGCTCAATGCGACCCTCTGTGTCTCTCCCGGAAATTTGCTTGCTACCGAATAATCCGGATTTATTTTGGTCTGGAACACTATCGTCTTCCAGTTCGATATCTGTCGAATCCTCTTCACTCTCTTCCTGGTCTTCTTCCTGATCAATATGAGATTCATCAGCATCTTCATATTCATTGACTGCATTCTCATCCCAGTCATCAATTTCAGTCTCTGCCGCGCTTAATTCTTCATCATCTTCACTATCTTCATCAGCCCATTCATATAGAGCTTCATCCGCTTCTTCTTCAATGAAATATTCCTCGATATCCTCACTATCTATATCAACTGATTCCATCAGCACTGGCACATCCTCTTCAGAGCTCTCATCTGATAAAGCGGTTGCACTTGTCCGCGGCTTGATCCTCGCACCACCTGCGGGCAATTCTGAACGGGTTAGGACATCGGCCTCATCCTCGATATCAACAGCAGGAATATTCTTGTCCAGTTTCATGACAATGCGATTTTTTCGCTCTAACCATTTACGTCTGAAGCCATCAAGCAGGATCAGCACTATAAAGAGTATGAGTATGACCGCTAACCAGTCTCTGATATTCATGCGTATATATTATCTATGAATCAGGGTACAAACGTAGAGTTATTACTTTCTTATTGTTATAAAACGATAACTTTATACTAAAAATATTTCGCTCGAAATCCTGCACATCTAACAAACTATACAGCCACCATCTCAACAGCTTCATCGACGTCTACTGCAACCAGCCTGGAAACACCTGGCTCATGCATGGTGACCCCCATCAACTGATGCGCCTGTTCCATGGTGATTCTGTTATGAGTAATAAAAATAAACTGAACCAGTTCAGACATATCCTTGACCAGGTCAATATAGCGGCCCACATTGGCATCATCCAGTGGTGCATCAACCTCATCCAGCATACAGAAAGGTGATGGATTGAGTCGAAAAATCGAGAAAACCAGCGCTATGGCAGTCATCGCTTTCTCGCCACCGGACAATAAGTGAATAGTGCTGTTTTTCTTGCCGGGCGGCCTGGCCATGATTTCCACACCAGTATCCAGCAGGTCTTCACCAACCATGTTGAGATAAGCGTGTCCGCCACCAAAAACCTTGGGAAATAATTCCTGAAGCCCATTGTTTATTTTGTCAAAAGTTTCCTTGAAGCGTGTCCGTGTTTCCTTGTCGATTTTGCGTATGGCATTTTGCAGGGTCTTCAGCGCCCTTTCCAGATCTTCATTTTGATCATCCAGATAGACCTTACGCTCTGACTGCGTGTCATATTCATCAATCGCTGCCAGATTGATCGGGCCCAGACGGTTTATTCTGTTACCCAGTTTTTCCAGCGCTTCTTCACAGGATTGTTCAGTGACATCCTCATCAATCTGCCCCAGGACCTGTTGCTTGTCATACCCATTTTCCGAAAGCTGCTGTTCAAGGGCTTCCCGTTTTACAGTATCCCCTTCAATACTCAGCCGCTTGTTGACAAGATCATCTCTGACCCGCTGCGCTTCTTCCTGGGATGCATTCCTGGCACTTTCCAACTCTCTCTGCTGATATTCAATTTCATCGACGCGGGTTTTAGCATCACCAAGACTGCCTTCCAGAGCAAGTCGTGAAGACAGCTTCTGCTCAAGTTCTTCTTTCAGTGCCGGTATGGGCACGTCTGCCTGTTGCAAATAATCCTCAAGTTGTTTTTCCCGACCTTCGTAGGATTCAACCTGGGTGGATAGACGCTCCATATTCTGCTGTAGTGATTCAAGCTGTGCAGTTAAGGTCTGGTGTTGCAAAGCCAGCTGATGCGACTGATCCTTATCACTCACCGCTTGTTCCCGTGTATTTTCCAGCAAACTCCGAAATTCATCCCGGCTTTCGATCAGCACTTCGCGGCGCACCGTATGTTGTTCCATGATGTCGAGAATCGCTTCCAGGCTTTCCCTGGAGTTGCGGATATTTTCTTCCTCAGTCTCAAGCTGGAGGACCAGGTCGCTGATTTCCGCAGTCAGGATTTCCCTGCGTTTTTCTGCCTGCTCTATTTTGGTCAATCTGGCAGATTGGTCAGAACTCTTTTCGGTAAGCTGGCGATTTACTACTGTCAGATCTTTCAACAAGCCATCGCGATCTGCTTCAAGGGTCTCAAGCAGAGATTCTTCATTGGCAAGACGCTCTGCCATCTGCAGGATCTGGTTTTCACTCGAAGCAATGTTCGCTTCCAATTCCTCCAGCTCATTTTGGCGCTGGATCACCCCAGCCTGCTCATCGAAATCCTTGGATACTCGTAACCAGGAGGCGCCAATCCAGACACCTTGTGCCGTAATCAGAGATTCATTTGCATTCAGATGTTGCCGTTGCGCCAGAGCTTCCTGCAGGGTGCTGACACAGTAGATACCATCAATAAATGCATTGAGCTTTTGTGAGGAACGGATTTTGTCAGACAAGGGCGCAGCCTGAATTCTGGTATTACCCGAATAGGTATTGCCCTGGTAGGCCGTATCGATTATCTGCAAATGGCCATTGTTAAAGTCGCCCAGCACTTCACCAACAGCATCCAGATCATCTACGCAGACAGCCTGCAGGCTGTCGCCAAGTACCATTTCTATAGCCGTCTGCCATTGAGCATCAACCTGCAGGTTGTCACCCAGTCTGGGCCTACCTGCCAGGTTGTTTGTTTCGAGCCAGTTGACAGTGCTTTGATCATTTCTGCCGAGCGCGGCTTTTTGCAATGCCTCCAAAGACGACTTCTGCCCCTGCATGGATTGTAATTGGGTTCTACGTTCGTTCAGGCTGCTATTGGTAGTCTTGATTGCCTGCCTGGATTTATCAATTTTTTCGTTCAGTTCCAGGCGTAATGATTCCTGGGCTTCCTGCTGCCCCATTAACTCCTTGAGGCTTGCTTCCAGGCCTGCCAGATCAGTAGTATCCGGAGATTCCAGGTTTTCCAGTTCATACTTTAATGAAGCCTGTCGTTGTTTGCCACGCTCAACGATATTCTCCAGGTGATTAATACGTTCCTGCTCAACTTCTGCCTTTTGCGAGGTGTCAGAAGCATCTTCATTAAATTTATCCCATTCATGCTGCCAATGAGTCATTTTTTGTTCAGCCTGCTCAAGAGCAACTGAAGAACCTGCCTCTTTATCACGAACAGTATTCAATTCAGGCTCTAACTGGCTAAGGGCTTCTTTCAATTCAGCAATTTTCTGGACATCCAGTTTCAGCTCATTCTGGATATGCTGCAGAGATTCCTTGATTTCCCCGAGATCCAGTTCCAATTGCTGCTTACGCTGCCCCTGGTACTCAATATTCTGCTCAATGCGGGTAATTTCACTGCCCAGGGCATAGTAACCACTCTGAACTTCCTGGTAGCTGTCTTTGGCTTCCGTGTTTTCCTGGCGGTTTTTTTCCATATCCGCTTCCAGAGAGCGGGTTTTGGCTACGCAGGCTTCCAGCTTGATCTCCAGCTCACTAATTAACTGCTGTGCATTGCCCACTGTGTCATCAAGGCGCTTCCAGCGTAAGGCCTGGAAGTTTGCGGTGGTATCCCGTTCCTGCTGCTTATATTCCCGGTATTTTTCAGCCGCTCTGGCCTGGCGTTGCAAATGTTGCAGCTGACGTCCCAGCTCTTCCCTGATATCGGTGAGACGTTCCAGGTTTTCGCGGGTACGCTTGATGCGGTTTTCTGTTTCCCGGCGCCTTTCCTTGTATTTGGAAATACCCGCCGCTTCCTCAATAAAAACGCGCAATTCTTCAGGCTTGGATTCAATCAGGTTTGAAACCATGCCCTGCTCAATAATGGAGTAACTTCGCGGACCAAGACCAGTGCCCAGGAAAATATCCTGGATATCCCGGCGCCGACACTTGGTATTGTTCAACATGTAGGTGGATTGAGCTTCGCTATTGACCACCCGTTTGATCGAAATTTCCGCATAGGCGGCATATTCGCCCTTGATGGTGTGATCTGAATTATCGAAGATCAGCTCTACAGAGGCCTGTCCGACAGGCTTGCGGTTGGCGGAGCCGTTAAAGATGACATCGGTGAGATTTTCACCACGCAGTTTGCTGGCAGAACTTTCGCCCATGACCCAGCGCACAGCATCAATAATATTGGATTTACCACAGCCGTTGGGGCCAACGACTGCACAAAGATTACTGGGGAGGTTGACTGTTGTCGGGTCTACAAACGACTTGAATCCTGCAAGTTTAATACTTTTCAATCGCATGGATTGCGAATACCCTGACTGTCAAAAGATGCTACTACGAATGCGACTAAGTTTATCCGATATGACAGGTAAACTCATTAAGAATTTATCCACAGGCAGCATAACTTTGAGCAATTTTTAGCGCTTCGAAGTCTACTTTGGAACTCTTGCTTATCGGCGCACTCAAAATAGATTTAGGTGCATCCTCTTATTCAGTGATAGAATGCAACTGACAAACATATTCCTCATAACAATTTGATTTTTAAGCATTTTTTAAAAAACCTCGGACCATACCTGGCTTTAAGTCTTTCATATCCATCATGTTAGCCCTCTCCCTAAGCTCTGCCTTTTTCATTGCCTTAATCAGTATTCTGATTCTGCGACCTTTAGCCAGAAAGGTAGGATTGGTCGATACCCCCGGCGGCAGAAAATCACATAGTAAAGAAACCCCTGTGATTGGAGGTATTGGGATTTTTCTCGGGCTTCTTATCGGCAGCTCAATAGTTCCTGGGCTGTTGAATCATTACCAGCCCCTGCTACTGATTTCCTGCATCCTGTTAGTAACCGGTTTGATTGATGACTATTTTCCCTTGCCCGCACTTGCAAGGATGGGCATTCAGGTACTCGCTGCCTGGTTAATGTGTATCTGGGGAGATAACCAGCTAATTACACTGGGTAAATTATTCGGTGAGCAGGAATTGTTGCTGGGACGCTATTCGATGCTTATGACAATATTCGCCACGGTGGGCGTCATTAATGCCATCAACATGATAGATGGGATGGATGGTCTTTCTGGAGGGCTGGTGTTGATTTGTCTGGCTTTTCTATGCATTGCTGCAGCTGGCAGTGATCATAATCCGGCTTTGCTCTCCTTATCTCTTATTTGCATAGCTACTCTGGCGGCTTTTCTGTTGTTGAATTTCAGAGCTGCACTAAATAAACCGGCATTAATTTACCTGGGCGATGCAGGAAGTACCATGCTAGGTTTCATTCTGGCCTGGCTGTTAATTGAAAGCTCACAGGGAGGAACGCAGCGCGTGATCCCGGCAACAGTCGCACTCTGGTTTATGGCTATCCCGTTAATGGACACTGTCTATCTGTTTATTGCCAGGCCATTAGCAGGAAAATCCCCCTTTGAACCAGGCACAGATCATCTGCACCATTTACTGGCCTCACACGGGCTTTCTAAAGCAAAGGTGGTAGTGCTTCTTTATATAGCGGGAATTGTACTTGGAGGCGCGGGACTGTTAATTCTTTCAGCCCCGGAATTGGAAAGGTATTCTGTTTACCTTTTTATGGCGGTGTTTGTCTTGTATGTATTACTAATGAGAAAAGAGCTTAAGAACAATACAGGTTCGTAAAGCTCCAAACTTATATCACTTTCTTGCTCGCTGTCAGTGCGGAAACAATCTGTGTAACAGCCGCAGCAGATGAAAACTGAGAGGCAGCCAATTGCTGGCAACGCTCCTTCATCTCCACCCCCTCTTCATCTTCACTATCAACTTCGATCAATTGCTTAGCCAGTTTTGTTAAATCTTCCAGTGAGTTGTTTGTAACCACATGACCGACCTTTTGCTCATTCACCAGTGTTTCAAGATCATTCCCTGCATTAATGTTGGCCAATACTGGTAAACCAGACTGCATATAGGCAAGAAATTTACCGGGTATATTGTCATTTCTATGCCGGGGATCCAGAGCAATCAAACCAACATGACATTGCGCTAACAATGAAGGTATTTCATTGGGATTGATTTCATCAAAAAACAGGATATTCTCAAGCTCATAACTGGCTGCTTTTTGTTTGATTTTTTCTATAGCACTGCCTCTACCTACAAAAACAAACCCTGCTGTTTCGTCATTTTTAAATTCATTGGACAGATCAATAAGAATATCCATTCCCTGTGCAATGCCAATATTTCCCGTGTAGACAAATATTTTTCGACCAGCAAGTTGTGTCTCGGAAATCTGAATGCTGGATATTTCTGGTGTTGGCTCTGATAGCCAGTTGTTCAACACTTCAATGTTTGCGTCAATATCTTTGTGATCACTCTTGAAGTAATCAAGATTTGACGGGGTTTGAACTCCAATGCTATCAGCCTGCCTATATTGGGAGCGCTCTACCTTCTTAAAATACCTGAAAATAATTCCCCTCTTTAGCAAGCCCATATCTACTGCCCATTCGGGAAAAATATCCCGGAGAATCAAGTAGGCTGGGCAACCAGAGCGATGCTTTATTTTCTTTACAAGTGAACCAAAAAAGATACTAGGGGAATACCAGATTACAGCATCCCATTGATTTTCTTTCAAAGGTGACTTCAAGAGATTTTTGAACATAAAAAAAGAGAGTAAACACTCTCCTATAAATCGTTGGACGTAATTGACGTCCTTGGTTTCGAATGCTTTTAATCTTAATAGTTCAATATTCCCTTTTTTATATGATTTATAGTTTTCAGGAAGCGTGGCATCAGGGAGTAAAACAGTAAGCTCATGTCCCTGTTTATCAAGTTCACTTACAAGATCCCTGATTTGAACTGCACCAGATGTTTTCATCGGAGGGAAAGCGTCTGCTATTACTACAATTTTCACTTTCGAAATTTTTCTTAATATTTCTTCCAGACTACGCGATTAACGTAATCTGTATAACTGAGAATAATACGAACCACTTTCTCTGAAACATTAGTCACATCATAATCGTTTACAATTTTCAGAGTTCTATCTTCTCCCTTTTCCTGACTTTCAAGAATACTTAAACCCTGCAACACTCGCTCAGGAGACAGGCCTGTAAGCATAACAGCGCCCTCTTCCATGCCTTCGGGACGCTCATGTGCCTGACGGATATTCAGGGCAGGAAAATTCAATATAGAAGACTCTTCCGTGATAGTTCCGCTATCGGATAGCACTGCTTTGGCATTAATCTGTAAATTGAGGTAATCCTTGAACCCCAGTGGATCAAGAAAATTAACAAGGTTTGAAAATTTTTCAGATGACAATTCTACTTTTTTCCTTGTGCGCGGATGGGCAGATACAATAATGGGTAGTTTCCCATACTCCGCCAGCGCATTTAAAGTATCTACGAAGCCCTTGAAGTTTACAGGATCTTCTATATTTTCTTCCCTATGGCAACTGACTACAAAAAAATTGTCTTTTTTCAGATCAAGGGTTTTGAGAACAACTGATTCCTGAATTCCCTTGCTGTAGTAATACAACACTTCGCCCATCGGGCTGCCTGTTTTGATTATCCTATCAGCAGGAAATCCTTCATTAATCAGGTATTCCCTGGCAATTTTGCTATAAGTTAAATTGATATCTGCAGTATGATCGACAATCTTGCGATTGATTTCTTCCGGTACACGCTGGTCAAAACAACGATTCCCGGCTTCCATATGGAATACAGGTATTTTAAGGCGCTTGGCTGCAATAGCGACAAAAGCACTGTTCGTATCACCCAGAATGAGTAATGCAGAAGGATTTTCCTTTGCTAAAATCTTATCAGCTTCAATGATACAGTTACCAATGGTTTCACTGGCAGATTCTCCAGCTGCATTCATGAAATAATCGGGTTTTCTGATTTCAAGATCGTCAAAAAAAATCTGATTCAATTCATAGTCGTAATTTTGACCGGTATGAACAAGAATGTGCTCACAATGGATATCAAGACAGGCAATAACTCTTGAGAGCCTGATGATTTCGGGCCTTGTACCTAGCATTGTTATTATTTTCATTTTGTTAGTCATTTCAGAAAGAATTACTATTTAGAATATGTATCAGGTTTATTTCTATCGAAAATTTCATTAGCCCATATCATCACAACTAATTCTTCTTTGCCTATATTTTTAATTTCATGAATCCAGCCTGGAATAGTTTCTACTATTGTTGGATTTATACCAGAAGTGTTCAATTTATAACGGTTTTTATTTAGTAGATGTTCGAAGGAAAATTCTGCTTCCCCTTTAATTACCAGAAACTTTTCGGATTTTGAATGATGGTAATGTATACCTCGAGTTATTCCTGGCGCTGATGTGAAAAAAGAAAACTGACCTGCATCTTTAGTCTTTAAAAATTCAACAAAAGTTCCTCGAGAATCCATATACGAGGGCACTTCATAGGAAATATTCTCTTCATCAAGATAAGAAATGTATGTGGCATATAAAGCGCGAATAAATCCAGTGCCAACATTTTCTGTTACTAATGATTTCCTGCTGTCTGAAAATTTTTGAATCTGACTGGCTAAATCCCCAACAGTAACCTCATAAGTAGGCTCTACAGTGCAAAATTCTAACTGGGAATATTCGCCATTTATTATCTGAGAAAATGTATCAACAAGATCATCAATATATACAATTTTAAGCAAATAGTCAGGATCATAAATTGAGACAGGAAGTGCATGAGAAATGTTGTAGCAAAATGTTGCAATAACTGAATTATAATTAGGCCTACACCATTTACCCATAACATGAGAAAGTCTAAATATGTAAATAGGAGAGCCCGTGAGTTTTGAATAATTTAATAAATGGCTTTCAGCTTCCAGTTTGCTTTTACCATATGCATTATCACGCTCCACATGAATTGAAGATGTAAAAATAACAGGAATTTCTCTATCATTCTCGCTGGCAAAATCGCAAATTATTTTTGTTAATCCTGAGTTAGTACGGTAAAAATCTGATTCATCATCAGGTCTATTTACACCAGCTGTATGACAAATAAAATCCGATTCTGCAATTAATTTTTCCAGCTCTTCCAAAGAAGATTTATGATTAAACTGCAATAATTCATAGTTTTCTTTAACAAGAAACTGTGTAACCAGGTTTTTCCCAATAAATCCTTCCGAGCCTGTAATCAATACTTTCATTAATAATTAGTCCAAAGGCCTTGAATAATTTCCTATAAGTGCATTCTGTATAAATTCCAGTTTAAGTAAAAGATCTTTTGTTTCATTTATGGTTAATTGGTAAGTATTATGAGAGGTGTAATCATCTTTCTCCGAAATAATCTGCTCTCCAACTTCGACATACTTGTTATAGCTAAGATCCCTTTTATCTGGAGAAACCTGATAATAATTTCCTTTTTCTTTAGCACCTGCTATTTCTTCCCTGCTTAATAATGTTTCATACAATTTCTCGCCATGACGCGTACCAATTATCTTAACTGGATGCTCTTTTTTATCAAATAACTCCAAAAGTGCTTTAACTAGAGTATCCAAAGATGATGCTGGAGCTTTTTGTACAAAAATATCTCCATTTTTTGAATTATTAAAAGCGTAAAGAACTAAATCTACAGACTCATCGAGACTCATCATAAATCTGGTCATGTTTGGATCCGTCAATGTAATCGGTTCATTATTAATAATTTGCTCTACAAACAAAGGTATAACTGAGCCTCTTGAAGCCATTACATTTCCATACCGGGTACAAGATATTACAGTTTCTGTATCTTTAAGATTCCTTGATTTGGCAATCATAATTTTCTCCATCATGGCTTTGGAGATTCCCATTGCATTAATCGGATAAACTGCCTTATCAGTACTTAAACAAACAATTCTGCTGACTTTGTTTTCAATAGCCGCATCCAATAAATTTTCAGTGCCGAGAATATTGGTTTTAATCGCTTCAGATGGGAAAAACTCACATGAAGGCACTTGTTTTAGAGCGGCTGCATGAAAAATATAGTCAACATTTTTTGTAGCTGACATAAGGCTATTTTTATCTCTAACATCACCTATATAAAATTTTAATTTTTTATTTTGATAATATTTCCTCATGTCGTTTTGCTTTTTTTCATCACGACTCAAAATTCGTATTTCACTAAAATCTGACTTTTCAAAACGATCGACTACAGTTCGACCAAAAGATCCAGTTCCGCCTGTAATGAGTAATTTTTTATTTTTATACATAATCAATAAACTATATTTATGTGTTACCAGTTATTTTGTTCAAGATAGTTTTGACCAATATTAAACATTTCACTACAAATCTCATCCCAATTGGAATAATTAAATAAATGTCGATTAACAATATTATCAACGTATACAAACTCTTCCATAGAATCTTTTAATATCAGATCGGATTTTTCCAGACCATTGATTAATTCTAGATGAGCTGGTATTGAGCTTAATATTGTATTTTTTGCAAGTAACAATCCTTCAAGGCTTGCCATTGATCCGTTTTCAATCTGCGATGCTGAGATATAATATTCAGCATCATAAATTAATTTTAATAGTTTTTTCGTGGTAATGCCTGAAAGTATCTTTATTTCAGGGTCAGAACGTATACTTTCAGGTATCTCTTCAGGTTTACCAATTATATATAATTGGTCTAAGTTGATATTTTCTTTTTTCAGTTGCTGATAAATATTCTTTACTACATCCAATCTTTTGTATCTGTAACTTCCCACAGTAATTGCATATCGTTTACAGTCTGATTGACTGCTATTCCATAATCTTTCAAATGGTTTTTTGTCAAATCCATTTTTTAGTAGCAATACCTGTATATTTTTATATGAGTTAAATGTTTTTTTGAATAAATTAATTGAAAATAGTGACTCACAAGTAACAACATTTGTTTTGGATAAACTTTTTTTTAAGCGTTTTTTCAATATGATTTGCTTAAATTTAGTAAGCAAAGGAAGATTTATTCCTTTAGTGGTTAACGATAAAGCATTGCTTAGATGGAACCAATTTAACTTTCCAAATTTTTCTGAAACAGGAATTCCATATGAAAAATAAATATCTGGTCTACCTACCTCATTAATTATTTCCTTCACATATTTAAATTTATTAAAATATTTCCGATTAGAGTCTGGGTAAACAAAATAATATGTATTCCCTTTAGCCAAATCAACTTGATCTTGAACAGCTTTGTTTACTATAAAGACAGCTCCTCCCGAACCTGAAAACCATTTTGCTGTCTCTTTTAAGCGGGTTAATCCTCCACCAGTATAGGAATGTGAAAAATTGAAAAGCCAGAGACAATCATGATTCTGTGTAACTGTCATATTATTGTAGAAAGTCCTTCATTCTACTTTCAAATACTTCAGTTGCAGTTGCATAATCATCAGGTCTACCTATATCTAGCCAATACCCTGAATATTTAATCACTTTAGGAAACAATTTCTTTTTAATTAATAAGTACATCAAATCATCGAAACCAAATTTTTCCTCAGGTATATATTCAAGAACCGGCTTACTAAGCATGTATATACCCATGCTTACATCAAATGAAAATACTGGTTTTTCCTGAAAATTAATCAGTAAATTATTTTCATTAATCCCCAAAACTCCAAAATTTGATTCAACGTCTCTTTTGTAAGCAGATATAGAAAATAAATCATTTATAGTATGACTTTCATAAAATTTTTCAAAATTCAGATCTGTTAAAATATCACCGTTCATCACAAGAAACTTCTCTGGTAAATCAGCCACAAATTTTAAAGGTGCCATAGTGCTTAGGGGCCGTGTTTCTAGGGAGTAATCAATAAATACGCCCCATTTATCTCCATTTCCAAAGAAAGATTTGATTAGATCAGCCTGGTGATTAACTGTGAGAGTTATATGTGCAAAACCATATGAAACCAATTGCCTGATTACGATTTCCAGTATCGTGTATTCACCAACTGGCATTAACGGTTTTGGCAATACAGTTGAATAAGGTAAAAGTCTTGTCCCTTTCCCTCCAGCTAAGATTACGGCTCTTCTACGCATATGGATTTTCTTGATAAGTATTTTTTGTTAAATGAGATAAATTAACTATGCAGTCTCTCACGTATTTTATAAAAACGTTTAGCTCCCAGCACAGAAAACAGGAGAACTTTCAACCAGCTTTTATCAAATGGAGGCGATAATAAATTGTAGAAACGTTTATTTCCAAAGAATGAATCCAGTAGTGCTTTTGCTCTTTCCCAAAATTGGATCTCAGATTTTGAAGATAAAAAGGGCTTGAATTTATCAAGATACAAATAGCGCCTGATGTTATCTTTCTCCAGCGTACTAAAGTCAGTCCCTACTCCCATATCATTCCCGTTGTGTATACGATACAGAGTAACAATGCTACGTACTAAACTTACTTTGTCTAGCCTCAGCAAATGAAATGAAATCCACCAATCCTCAAATGCCAGGTCTTCAGGTATTGGAAAAACATTTTCAAGAAGTTCTTTGGGTGCTAGAAAGCAGCCACCACTTAAGTAATTCTGAAGTAATATCTGATGAATAGTAACTGCTTCAGGATAAACATCCCTAATTATAGTTTTTGATTCATTTTCGTATACGCTGTATCCACCGTATGCCGCATTTCCAGTTCTTACAGAGCAATTTAAGAGGTGGGCTGTTCTATTACTTGTAACGACGTCATCAGCACCAAGGATAGAAATATATGAGCCAGTACATAACTCATATGCCTTGTTATAGGCAGCATTTTTTCCTTTGTTATCCTTAAATTTGTACAGTACTAAATTTTCGTTGCTAGAATAGTTTTCGAGAACAATATTATAAGAATTATCAGTTGATCCATCATCCACAATACAGATTTCTATTTCTATATTCTCATCGGCCTCATTGAATATGGAGTCTATTGCATCTTGAATAAAAGCTTCTTTATTATAAAGTGCTACAAGATAGGAAACTTTTGTTTTCAATTTAAATAGACTAAATTAAGGATACAGTTTTTTCATGATTTAACTGCTTCACTTAATTCATTGATAATTTTACTTATGTTTTGATCAGATAAATAGGGATGCATTGGTATGCTTAAGACAGTATTGGCCGCCTCGTTACTGTATTCAAGAACATGAGAGCTGGACTTATATGCAGGCTGATTACAAATAGGGACAGGATAATGAACAGCTGACGGAATGTCTTTTTTGGCCAACCTTTCTTTTACATCATCTCTGTTTGATAATTTGATTGTATATTGTGCAAAAACCGATTTATTGAATTGCTTAACAACTGGTGTCTTAATAGCACTAATGCCACTTAATTGATTTGAATAAGTCTCAGCTATTTTATTTCTCGTTTCAATTTCATCATCCAAAACGGCTAATTTTTCAATTAATATCGCTGCTTGTAAGGTATCTAGCCTGCTATTAATACCAAATCTTACATAATGATATCTTTCATGCTGCCCGTGAGTAGCAATTTGTCTAATGCTCTCAGCTAGATTGCTATTATTGGTAAAAATTGCACCTCCGTCTCCATAGCAACCGAGGGGTTTACTGGGAAAGAAACTGGTACAAGCGATATCTGACAAATTACAACTTTTCTTATTTTTGTATAAAGCGCCAAAACTTTGAGCACCATCTTCTATAACTGGTATTTTATGTTTTATAGCTATTGAATTAATTTCATCAAAGTCAGCACATTGCCCAAACAATGAAACAGGTATAATAGCTTTGGTCCTTGGTGTGATTGCCGATTCCAGAAAATCAGGATCCAAATTGAATGTTTCAGGATTGATGTCTACAAAAACAGGTTTTGCGCCTAAAAGCGAAATAGTTTCTGCTACAGAAACAAAAGAAAAAGCTGTAGTAATTACTTCATCCCCTTGTTTTATTCCAAGGGCCATTTGTGCGATCTGTAAGGCATCTGTTCCATTAGCCACAGATATACAATGTTTACTGCCTGTATATTCAGCAAGTTTTTCTTCCAGCTCAAAAACTTCAGGCCCTTGAATATATTTTCCGTGTTTTAAAACCTTTTTAATAGCCTTATCAATATTGCTTTTAATTCGACTTTGTTGCTTGGCCAGATCTATAAATTTCACAGCTTTAACTGATTCGCCTTAATTTTTCGTTTTCAAGTAAATATTTTTCACCAGATTTATTACAAGTAACCTCACCTGAACCACTTTTCTGAATATCTAGTTTTTCACCAAATTCGCTTATCCATCCAATTTGCTTTGCAGGTACTCCTACCACCAAGGCATAATCAGGAATATCTGTATTGACTACAGAACCTGCCCCAACAAAAGAAAAACGCCCTACTGTCACACCACATATAATTGTGGCATTTGCACCCAATGATGCACCACATAAAATCTTTGTCGTTCTATACTCTTTTTTTCGATTAATGTGAGACCTTGGGTTGTACACATTTGTAAAAACAACGCTTGGACCACAAAATACACCATCTTCAAGAATTACATTGTCATAAACTGAGACATTATTTTGAATCTTGCAGTTATTCCCAATAGTGACATTATTTCCAACAAAAACACCTTGCCCCAATGAAACATTAGCTCCTAGCTTAGCGCCACTACAAACATGAACGAAGTGCCAGATTCTTGATTCGGGTCCAATTTGAGCTCCCTCATCAATGATTGCTGTAGGATGACTAAAATATTTCATATTATTTTTTTAATTTTTTATCAAGGAATCTATGATAATTTCCTTTCTTGCCAACTGGAGATTGATTCCTAATATCTGCAACGGTTGTTATGGTTATTCGATTATCTTCTAATGAAAAACCATTTCCTGACAAAATTTCTTCATAACTTCGTGTATGCAAATCTGTAAAGCCTCCGGAAAATTCGATTTCTTCATTGTTTATACTGATAGATCGATAAGTGCGCTGATCAAGTTTCCTGACTTCATCTGGTAAATCATCACTGTCGATAGATAAAAACCATCTGACTCGGGCCTTATTGTATTCAAGATAACCGGCTGTGGTAGTTGGAGAGGAATAATGGACAGTATTTTCCAATACTTCACCAAAAAGGTAATGCAGCATGTCAAAAAAATGAACCCCTATATTAGTGGCTATACCTCCAGATTTATTAATATCTCCTTTCCAGGACTGCAAATACCAGTGACCTCTGGATGTAATATAGGTTAAGTCCACATCATATTTTTCATCTAGATTTTCTTTTTCTATTTCGTGTTTTAATTTTACTATTGCATCGTGTAAGCGTAGCTGAAGAATTGTATGAATATTTCGACCTGTATCTTTTTCAATTTCAATCAACCCATCAATATTCCAGGGATTAAGGACCAGTGGTTTTTCGCAAATAGCATCAGCATTGCTTCTTAACGCAAACCTCATGTGTGAATCATGTAAATAATTAGGGGAACAAATAGAGATATAGTCAATTGCACTACCAGATTCTTTTCTTCGTAATTTGTCGATATGTCTGTCAAATCGTTCAAATTCAGTAAAAAATTCAGCTTCAGGAAAATAACTGTCAATTACACCAACAGAATCATTTTTATCCAGAGCAGCGATAAGAGAGTTGCCTGTACTTTTAATTGCATTCATATGACGTGGTGCAATATATCCAGCAGCACCAATTAGAGAAAAGTTTTTCATATACTGATTGTTAATTATTATTTCGAGTTTAAATACACAGATTAATCGTCTTGAATATGTACATGATTTATCATCTTAATTAATTATGTCTTAACATATTATTTATTTTAATTAGCTTATGCCAAAAATGTATTCCAGAAGAATATGAAGAATGCATGACATTTTCGCCTTCTAAATAGTTTCTAAGATTGATCTCACTCCAATTCATTTTTTTTAAAAAATACTTTAAATCTTCATCTTGAGCTTTATTTGATGGGTAAGGAGAAGACTGCATAGTCATCAATGCTTCTTTTCTTGATAACTGCTTGGACATAATCAATGTACTTAAATGAATACGTCTTTTGTCTACATTAAATTTTAAAGGTAAAAGATACCCTTGATAAAATCGTGTAAATATAGATTCATAATGTTTATAAGGATAGGGTTTATAACCGTATTCTGATTCCAAAGTTTTTAGGGACTCAGCTTTGTTAAAATTAAAATAGTCAAGAAATGGTAGCCAGCTAATTTTTTTTACATACCGATAATATAAGTAATCTGAAATCCCAAAAGCCGGGAATGTTTTTAGATTAATGTTTCCGAATTTTTTTCCAATTGCCTTAATATTAATTTTGTCAAATTTAAACCAATTCCATTCTTCAGGCATGCTCATTCCCTCCGTGGCCTCATTAACTCCGCTCAGTATGTATTTAATATTGAATTTTGAGGCTAATCGGTAGTTAACTGCCAACATGGCATTGTCATACAATAATTCAACATCTATCACACCTGCATCAAAAAATGCCTGCATCAAATTTTTATATTCATTCCAATCTATAACATGTGTATGTAAATCAACATCAAGTTTCCGCACCAAATTAGCAATGTTGTTCTGGGCAAGTTCAGAATTCCATCCATTATCCATATGAACAGCCAATGGCTTTAAACCTAATTCAACAGCTTTGACGAGAGCCCATGAGCTATCAACTCCTCCAGAAACACCAACCACACAATCATAACGATTATTTAAGCCCTTATAATTTATCTCTTTTAATAATGGTTCAAGCCTTCTTTTCTTTTTCTCGGGATCTTCGTAAATAACATGAGAAGATCTGCTAATAAATTCAGTGCAGAAATTGCAGACACCATTATTATCAAAGCATATATTTTTTGCTGATGTATCCATTATGCATCGAGTACAAATTACATATTCCCGTTGATTAGTTTTAATTTTCAATTTTCTGTACTTAAAAGTGTTTCTAATTCACTATATTCCGGATAAGTAATTAATACAGCCCGGTGTGGGCCATGAAATACAAAATATGATCCCACAGATACTGCACTAGCCCCTGAATCAATGGCATTTTTTATATCTTGCAGGCTACCAATACCTCCTGAAGCTATTACAGGAACTGATAAAGAAGTAGAAACTTCACGTATTAAATTAAGATCTGGCCCTTTAAAAGTGCCTTCTCGGTCAACGCAAGTTAACAAAACCTCGCCTACACCACTATTTACTATATTTTTTATTTGTTGTATCCACGGTTTACTCACATTTATTTTTCTATTATTAAAGTAAAGTGAATCACGTTTTAATATATTTTTTTTAATATTTACGGACAATACAATACTTTGAACACCAAATTTATCAGCTAATTTTGACACTAGATTGGGATCAGAAAACGCCAGTGAATGTAATAATATTTTTTCTATGCCAATATTAAACAACCTGGTTGCCTGATCAATTGTTCGTATACCTCCGCCATAGCATAGTGGCATAAAACATTCACTGGCAAATTGTTCAATTAACCTGTAATTAGGTTCTCCTCCATTTTTTCCTAAGCCGATATCGATAACCATTAATTCATCAACTTCTTTTTCATTAAAAATACGTATTGCGTTAATAGGGTCTCCTATATATTTAGGATTCTTGAATTGAATGGTTTTTACCAAGCCTGAATTTTTTAGCAAAAGGGAAGGAATAACTCGATGTTTTAACATTACAGATTTATAAATTTCTGAAAAATAGAATAACCAAACCTATGGCTTTTTTCAGGATGAAATTGAACGCCATAAATATTATTTCTATTTACAGCTGCAGTTACACTAGAACCATGATTTGTAAGAGCTATAATATCTTCTTTATTTTTACAATCCACATGATATGAATGCAAAAAATAGAAACGCAATTCTTCGAAATCAACCGGGAATAAGACATTATCGTTAACAATCGTTACTGTATTCCAGCCCATATGTGGGATTTTAAAAGGGCTACCTTTAGAAAATTTGAACTTCCTGGAATTGCCTTTTAGCCAGCCTAAACCAGATTGTATTCCTTCATCACTACCTTCAAACAACAATTGCATACCGAGACAAATTCCTAGTATTGGAGTTTTCCTTTCCATAACTTCGTCATTTAAAATATCTAACCAACCCTGTGCTTTTAGGGCAGTACAGCCTTCATCAAACGCACCAACACCAGGCAATATTAGTCTTTCATTTGTAATAATATTTTCAGGTTTAGTACAAACATGGATATCGGCACCAATTTTGGCAAACATATTTTTTACAGAATTAATATTACCTATTCCAGCATCAATTATTTGGACTAATGGACGCAAGAAATTTCCTTTTTAATCAGTTCTATACAATCAACTGAGTCTTCTTGTGAATACAAAGGAGTAAAACGTTCTATATTTTGCACCCACTTCCGTAGATCAAATGATTCATCAGAACCTAATTCTGCATATCCTGGGTCAAAAAGTTCTCTGAACCAGTTTTGATAAAAACCACCAGGCTTCAAAGTAGGACATAGAAATAATGTCTTTACACCGAAGAAAGCACAGTCAAATGCAGATGAACTTGACATGGTTATATGTCCATCTATATTTTGAATAATACTGGGTAAAGGTATATGTAGAAATTCTCTCCAATGGCAGTTTTTGTTTTGAGTGCTTAAGTTTTCAAGCCATTTTTGTAGAAATCTAAAGGAATTATGGCGTAATTGAACTGGATGGGGTTTTATAATCCAATTTATTGAATTTCCTGATTCCTGAATAATATTCAGTAATTTTTCCGGTAATAAACCATTTTCTAAAATACCGTTAAACTGTTCATATTCTCCTGCATACCCCCATTGCAAGGTAATCAGTATAGTTTTATTTTCTGAATAAATATTATCGCCGGGAAAATACCATTCTTCAGGGATAGAATTTTTATCTGGCTCCCCCCAAAACAGACTCAACCATGGATCTTTTACTTTTAATACATTTACAGATATTTGTTTTAATACTGAAAATGTATTTTTACTAGTTGTATCAAGACATAATATATAGTTTGGCAACTCATCAGGTGATCGCTTGTCATAGTCCCAGCAAACTTCTGCATACCCATATCCATGTAAGAGTTCCGCAATTGGGATATTTTTGGCTTTAGCAGCTATTGCAAGTTCTACTGGCATTCCTAAACAAAGAATATATTTTGGTTTTAAAAGACCAAATATTCCATCGTACAACTTAACTCGCTCATTGAGCTTGTCTGGATTAAATATTTTTATTCCAATTTTTAAAAATATTTTTGCTATGAAACATTTAAGAGTAATCTTGAAATAACTACGATTATAGATAGATGGGTTTCCCGCAGCCGCGTTATTTGTCAGTTTTGAATATGGTAATGATAAATGCACACAAGTAATACCGTCTTCTTCAAGTTTGTCAGAAATACTATTCAAAAATCTTGAATATGCCCTTCCTTGCAGTTGGTCTCCCCTATCACTATCATGACAAAAGAACAAAACATCACACTCAGTTTTATTATTATAATTATCAAGGTATGTTAACGAACCAAACGTATTTAGAAAATTGAGAAATGATTTCAAAGTTACTTGATTAGTAAAATATCTTTTCATCTATACCAGAATGAATAAAAGTTCCATATTCAAGTAATATATTTAAACGTTTCTGTTTGATCTGGCGAATAGTTCAGCAATCTTCCAATCCCATTCGGTATCAATATCAAGCGATTCGACGGGATCATCAATGATCAAAGGAAGCATATTTTCTGATATAAAGGAAAGATCATTTCTTAAAGTTTCCGGATTTATAAGATAAAAAGCTCCATTTAAGCTATAGGATGGGGGTAAATCCTGAGACCTTATTTCGAATTTCTTTCCTGATATAAAAGGTTTTAGAGTGCTGTCTTGAATATAAAAACAATGCTGCGGATGTTTTTCAGTGGGAGATACACCAATAACTGTGCGTTGATTATTTTCAAAATATAAATTTATTCCTTTTAATAAGGTTTTTATTTTACGAAAAGGAGACGTAGGCTGAAGCAGTAATAAACCATCAATTCTGCCATGAACAGTTTCATACCAATCCAATGCATGTAACGCAGTATCAACTGAAGATGTTGAATCAGTTGCTAAATTGGCCGGCCGTAACCATGGAACCAAAGCGCCATTTTCAATACAAATATCTTTGATTCCTACGTCGTCTGTTGAAACAAGGACATTGGATATACCTGGAATTTTTTGTATTATATCAAGGGTCCAAACTATTAGTGGTTTATCCCCCAATTGTTTAATGTTCTTTCCGGGTATTCTCTTAGAACCACCTCGGGCAGTTATCAATGCAAGAATTTTCAGAGAAGTAAAAACCGCTTTAAAATTTCAAGCCCATATTCCCCACTTTTTTCAGGATGAAATTGGCAACCTATAGTTTTTTCTTTTTGAATTACAGCTGGTATTAGATGGCCTCCATAATTACATTCAGCAATTCTATGTAAAGGATTTTCAGTCACGGCCATAAAGGAATGTATGAAATATGCAAAATTTTCAGGTCTTATACTTTCTAATAATGTGCCTTCCCAACTGCTATAGTGACTACCATACAAAAGAGAGTCCCAACCTATGTGTGGAATTTTAAGTGATTCACCATTTACTGTATGATTAGGGACTGGTATCACATTTCCTGGGATAAGTCCCAATCCTTCTTGTTTTCCAAATTCCTCACTTTCGTTGAGTAATAATTGCATTCCCAAACAAATACCCAGAATTGGTTTGTTCTTTTCAGCTGCAAAATGGATAGCTTCTATCATATTAAGATCTTTTAGTTTGCGCATTGCATTCCCAAAAGCACCTACACCTGGTAAAACTAACCTATCGGCTTTTGTTAATTCGCTCGGATCAGATGTGATGTGAATTTTTGCATTAAAGTGCTCAAATCCTCTACGAACACTTAATATATTACCCAAACCATAATCAATAATTGTTACATCAGATTGCAAAATCCCTTACTCCCAATGATGCTTTTTTTGCGCTATTTCTGATTTCACCAATTGTTGCGCGGTTGTAATGTAAAAAATCTGCCATGGCAATTGCATCTGCCCCCCCATTTAAGACAACATTTTCAATATCTTCCATTTTACCCATACCGCCACTGGCTATAATGGGTACGCATATTTCATTACTTATTGCAGAAGTTAATTCCAGATCAAAACCTTTCCTTGTACCTTCCCTGTCTATTGAAGTTAGCAGTACTTCTCCAGCACCGAATTTCACAGCTTTTTTTGCCCAGTCAACAACATCAAGACCTGTTCTTTCCCTACCGTTATCGGTGTACACTTCCCAATGTTCATCGCTATATTTTTTTGCTTCTATTGAAATTACCACACATTGACTTCCATACTGATTTGCTATTTCGCTAATTAATTTTGGCCTGGTAACTGCAGCAGTATTAATTGCCACTTTATCTGCACCACTCCTCAAAATGGCAGTCACATCATCCAGTGTTCGTATCCCTCCTCCAACAGTCATTGGCACAAAAATATTTTTGGCAGCTTCTTGAATAATATTCCCCAAGTGATTTCTACCATATAAACTTGCTACACAATCCATATAAATAAGCTCATCGATCCCCTCATTGTAGTAACGCAATGCAAATTCATTTGGAGAACCTAATACTCTCAGCCCTTCCAAATGTATGCCTTTAATCAAGTTAGGCCCTTTAATATCTAGACGGCCAATTAAACGTATATTTTTCAATTTGCAGTTAGCTACCAGTATGCCAAACGGCATTGCGAAGAAACCACTCACCATCAACATATTTCCAAATATGAGGAGATCGGAAATTATTTGACAACCTTTGGAAATATTCCAAATCCATAACTTCCTTTTCAAAGGCCTGGGAGGCAACTGGGAATTCATTAACAGGTAAACTTAAATAATCAAATAATTCATCGGCAAATCGTTCTGGATATTCATGGTCAAACCTTTTTACCAGTGCAATTCCTTCATCACGATTAATATCACCAGACCTTATTTCTTGAGCTGCATCATAACTAGCTCGACCGATTCCGAATTTAATACCTGTTGTGTAGTAATGAAGGTCATCAATCCTGTCATCTATACTGTTATATTTTGAATAAGTTCCAGGTGTCCTCTCAGGAGAAGCTGTAAAACCTCCATGTTCGACTGCGTAGTAATAGCAAGATTGTGGATGCCATTTTAAATAATAGCCTAAATAATGTGTTTCAATATTCTGGCTTTCTATAAGCTCTTCATCGATCGGTAAATATGGGTTTAAATCATTTAGATCCAGCCCGAAATCTCCAATTAATTCATCAACCGAAAGACCTGATATTTTTATTTCTTTTTTATCCAATCCTGAAAAATAATTCTTATTCCTTTGAGGAGTAGAAGTATTTTCAATAGGATTTCCGTATTCTGCTTCATTTTCACCAAAAAATATCAAGGGAATATTAAATTTTTCTGCCATTTTTGGCGCTAATGATTTTTGTCCCAACATAAAAGCCTGAAATGGGTGAAATAATAATTCTGTAGACAGTCTGGTTAGTAATCGATGCACTCGTCCATTGGGGGTCATTAAATAATTATCATGCCCTGCATGTATCCATGATTGAAAATTCTGCCAACCCCAGGGAGTATAGATATGAGGAGCCCAGGTTACTGTAAGTGGATGCATCCCATATTTATTTTTTAATAAATGCGATGCATAAAAACTGTCTTTGCCACCTGATCCAGGCAAAATACAGTCATAAGAGCCATCTTTTTTCCTATGTTTATCGCAAAGTTCCAACAATTCCTTTTCTCTATCTTCCCAATTGATTTGCGAATTTTTCTTTTTAGTGAAATTACATGCATCACATACGCCATTTTTATCAAACCTGATTGTATTTTTTTTAGTATCAGTGCTGTGTTTATATTCAACGGCTGAATTTGGGCGCTGGTTTGATATAACGCAATTTTTACAATAAATTACTTCTTCGGGTAATCCATAAAAAACTTCGTGTTTACTAATAGTTGGTGAATATTTAGATAAATCTATTTCTTTTGGATATTTGATTTTGGTCATTTTATATTAACTACTTTAATTACTTTTTTCAGTATTGGCTTTCAAAAGATCAGCGGGTTTACCTACATCAAGCCATGGTTCATGCATAGGGAATGCAATAGTTTTTTTGTTAAGAAATTTCAATTTTTCAAATAATTCCGGCATATCGAGTTTTATATTTTCTTCAATCCCTACTATAACTTCAGGCTCAATTGCATATACACCAGCATTTATATGACTTCTATATACCGGCTTTTCTTCCAGCCTAACAATATCAACCCCGTTGGTTTCAACAACTCCAAATGGATGTTGCCATTCATGAGATCTCACGGCCATTGTTGCTACAGCATTATGACGTTGATGAAAATCAAGTAATTCACCAAATCGAATATCAGAAATAACATCTCCATTGGTAATAATAAGAGATTCTTCAGGTACAGGGTTAATCAAACCAAGTGCCCCAGCTGTACCAAGGGGTGAATCTTCATGAAGATATTTAATGACTACTTCAAAATTTGAACCATCCCCAAAAAATTCTTCAATCATAGGAGCTAAATAACCTACTGACAGAATAAAATTGGTAAAGCCTTCTTCTCGAGCCCTCTCAATGATATGTTGCAACATAGGTTTTCCTGCAACCGGCAAGAGCGGTTTAGGACAATTTTTAGTATGATCACCCAGTCTAGACCCTATGCCCCCTGCCATTATTAATATCTTATTGGTTTTAATTGATGGTGCTGAGATTTCATCCCATAATTGGAGCCCCTCAACAACTCCTTTTTGATCTACAATAGGTATCTGCTGAATTTTATTTGCTTCCATTAATTGAAGAACCATATGCCTTGGCATTTCAGGAGGTACAACGAATGGATTTTTATGGAGAATATTTTCAATCGGACTTTCCAAGTCTAATCCTTTCAGTATTCCCCTGCGTACATCTCCATCTGAAATAGTGCCAATTAACTTTTGATTTTTATCCGTAACTAATACTATTTTAACTCCAACGTCATCAAGGTTTTTTATTGCCTCCTGTATTGAACAATCCAAAGAAAGCAAAGTACGTTTCCATATCTCATTATTTAAATTTTTCATATGTTTATTTGAACAGCCAACTGTCAGAACGTCTGGTCAATCAATAATTAGGTTCTATATATTAACATCCAGATTAAAAAATGATTTTTTGACCAGGTTATCTAAATCAAGAGATTTCAGGATAGATACAGTTCTAGAACTTGCTCCAGGAGTTCCGTACGGATTAATAGTAGTATTGACTGACTCCTGATATTTTTGACTAAATAGGGTATTCAGTGCTTTTATTATTGCATTCTTATCCGGCTGGCAATTAATAATACTTGTTGCCTGCAAACGCCCTTTTTGGCGATCACCAATATTTATAGTGCCTTTTTTGAAACTAGGAACTTCCAGCAATCCACTTGATGAATTGCCTACTACTCCATCTACTTGTGTAAGAAGTGAAAAATAATCTAACTGTCCTAATGATTTGAATATATAAACATTATTATTGGCAGCGAAATATTCTAATTTTTGTATTAATGATCTACTTCCTGTATCTGAATTTGGAAAAGTAAAGATCAGCCCTACATTTTCCAAGGTGGATAAAGCATCTAGTAATTCTTGAAAGTGGAATGCGGTTGACGCCTTTTCTAATGTTTCAGGATGAAAGGTAATTAATAAATTTTTTTCTAAGAAGCGAAAATCTAATGATTTTTCTATTTCTTCTTTAGAAACTAACTCCAGGTTATTAATGCTATCCAGGCCAAAACCACCTACGTTAAATACAGAGTCTGGATGTTCACCGAGTTGAACAACCCGTTTCCTGTATTCTTCAGTACCAACAAAATGGATATGAGACATTTTAGTAATAGAATGCCTAAAAGCGTCATCAATGGCCCCTTCCGTAACTTCCCCGCCATGTAAATGAGCAACAGGTATACACGCAACAAGTGCAGCACAGGCACTTGCAAATATTTCAAACCTGTCTCCAAGCAGAATTACTATTTCTGGCTTAAGCTCTTGTAATGCATCAGCAATTCCTATGATGCCAAGTCCAATAGATTTTGAAATCCCTGTTGGTGTGTCTGAACTAACAAGCATTTCAACTTTCTTATCAATTACGAAATCATCATTTTCAATTTCTTTATATGTCTGTCCAAATTCCGGAGAAAGATGCATGCCTGTAACGATTAGCTGTAAAGCCAATGATTCATCATCCTTAATTTCCTGCATTACCCTTCGTAATAATCCATATTCGGCTCTTGTTCCTGTAATGACACATATTTTTCTTGTCATAAATCAATCACTTCATCTTTGTTGAAATCACGCGGCGCTTTTGTGCCAATTATTTCATCCCACCTTGTTGGTGAAATTCCAGTACCCGGTCTTTTAGCTACAAGATTAGATTCACAAAAAACATCACCTTTTCTGATTATAGTTTTCGCCACAACAGATTTCCGAACAACTTTTGCATTTGCCAGCTCACCTGGTGTTGGAGTTTTTAACCCATCTCCTAACGCACTTTCAATATCCCTAATTGAGCTTACTAATGACTTCATTTCTACTGGAACTAAACTGGCTTTATGATCCGGACCAGGCATGTTTCTATCAAGAGTAAAATGTTTTTCAATAACACAAGCACCCAAAGCAACTGCAGCAATAGCTATATCTTTCCCTTCTGTATGATCCGAATAACCCACACTTACACCAAATTTATCTTTGATGGTAATTATCGCATTAAGATTGACTGTATTAATTGGTGCAGGATATTCTGAAGTACAATGCAAGACAGTTATATTTTTCCTCGGAGACCCGAATTCCTCTAAGATTTTAATTGCAGCTCCAATTTCATCCAATGTTGCCATGCCGGTGGAAAGAATAATTTCCTTTTTCAATGCACCAACAAACCTAAGAAATGGTAGGTTTGTAATTTCACCACTTGGTATTTTAATTCTCTTCAGTCCTAGCCCCAAAAGCATTTTCATACTTTCTACGTCAAAGCCTGTGGACAAAAATTCAATTTTTTTATCTTCACAGTGAGCCTTTAATTCTTCATGTTCTTTGGTATTGAGCTCCAGTCTTTTTAACATCTCATACTGGGTTTCATCATTAACTGAAGCGTTTTTTTGGTACTGTGCTTTCATCGCTGTTTCTGTAACCAATCTAGCAGCGTTAAATGACTGGAATTTAATAATATCGGCACCGAAATTGGATGCTGCATCTATCATTTTTTTGGCTATATCAATATCACCATTATGATTAACACCTGCTTCTGCAATAATTAAAACTTTTTTATTCATTATCCGTTCACTAAAAGAGAAGTGCTGTCAGCAAAGTCAACTTTTACAATACATCCCATATCAATAACACATTGTGATCCAATCTTTATTCCTTGCTTTAGAATTGCACCACTACCAATGAAAGAACCTTCAGCAACTTCAACTCCACCATTGAGAATTGCGCAAGTAGATATATGGCAATGATCATCTACCTTGGAATCGTGCTCAATTAGTGATTTGGAATTTACAATGCAGTTTTTACCTATTACTGCACCTGAATTTATAGTAGCCCCATGCATTACAATGGTTCCTTCACCAATAGACGCATGGGGGGAAACATAGGCTGAAGGAGAAATTATAATTGGGAATTCGAAACCAATACTTTTTAACAAATTGAATTTTTCAATCCGAGCATTAGCAGTCTTTAATTGTCCAATGACGATAATTGCATAGCGATATTGTTTATATAGATTGGCCAAAGAATCATCTGATGCCAATACTTTATATCCCAAATGAACATCACCTATGGAATTTTTATGTTGTTCTATTAAACCAGCAATTTTATAATTTGCTTCCTGTTCAATAACATCTATACATGCACGCGCATGGCCACCCGCACCTATAAGGATGATCTCAGAATTAGGCACTATTGAATCCGGATAAATATGAACTACTTGGGAAATTTATTAATCTTTTGGATAATGAAAAAGCACTGTCTAAGGGCATACTTGGACATTCCTTATAAGGATCTAATTCATTCAGAAGTATCCATGCTGGCCTTGTCATATAGCCTTTTTCATTTGTCTCTTTAAGTATATTGTCACGTTCATGAGCCAAATCATTATCAAGCAATATAGCCTGCAACCAATAATTACTCTGGCAATTTTTTGGCTCGCAAAAATAAGTTGCCCCTTGAACTTGGCAAAAAGCTTTCTTATAAAGTTTTGCTAATTTACGTTTTTCGGATAGCAATACCGGCAATTTTTCCAATTGAGCACATCCCAGTGCAGCATTAATATTTGGTAACCTGTAGTTATAACCTATAGCATCGTGACGATATTCCCATTGGTGTGGAACCTTAGCGGTTGTTGACATATGTTTTGCTATCCCTGCAATATTTTTATCATCAGTTAGTATCGCTCCACCCCCACCAGAAGTTATAGTTTTATTTCCGTTGAAACTTATTATGCCCATAACTCCAAATGTACCAGTGTGCTTGCTGTTATATAGACTGCCCAAGGATTCAGCTGCATCTTCGACTAACTGCAAATTAAAATCATGAGCCAGTTCAAGGCACCCATCTAAATCAACAGGATGACCAAAAGTATGCATAGGCATTAAAACCCTGATTATTCTGCCGGATTTTCTATTTACACATTGACCTCTTATTTGTTCTGTTTGATCATTGAGATAGCTATGTAATTTCTTCACATCAACACCTAACGTTGCTTCATCACAATCAATAAAATGTGGAATCGCGTTACAGTAAGAAACAGCATTTGCTGATGCTACAAAGGTAAGTGCAGGTACTAAAACCTCATCATTCGCTTTAACGCCTGCAACTAATAAAGCAATATGCAGTGCGGAAGTACCATTAATCATAGAAACCGCATACTTAGAGCCGGTAAAAGCAGCAAGCTCCCTTTCAAACTTGTCTACAAAATTACCAACTGATGAGACATACGTTGAGTCCAGGCATTCTTTTAAATAAATCCATTCATTTCCTGTAAAACTAGGTTCGTGTAAAGCAGCTGGGCCAGGACCAATGACATTTTCAATCGCTGAAATGATCTGTGTTGACAGTGATTGAGGGGGGGATTCCACTATCATAAATTATAAATATCTGATTTATATGATTTTATATTTTCAGGATTTGAAAACCATTCAATTGTTTCTTTAAGTCCGGTTAATAACCCCTCTCCTCCCCCATATTCAGGCCGCCAACCTAATAAATTAAAGGCTTTCTCGTTATCTGCCCATAACCTTTCTACTTCAGAGTTATCAGGTCTGATTCTGACATCATCACTAATAATTTTTATTTCCTGTCCCATTATCTCGGCAATTAAATTAACTGTATCCAAGATTGAAATTTCAAAGTTACTGCCAATATTCACAACTTCACCAAGACCTTTGCTGGATCCAAGAGCGGCCATAAAACCAGAAACCGTATCATTTACGTAATTAAAATCCCTCGTGGGTGATACAGAGCCCAGTTTTAATTCCTTCTGACCTGATAATATTTGAGTAATTATAGTGGGAATTACTGCTCTCGCTGATTGTCTAGGTCCGTAGGTATTGAATGGCCTGATAATAACAACAGGCAAGTCAAAGGAGGCATAAAAGGAATACGCCAGTTGATCAGCAGCTATTTTTGTTGCTGAATAAGGCGATTGGCCTTGAAGGGGATGTTCTTCGGTAATTGGAACAAATTGAGCTGTTCCATACACTTCACTTGTAGAAGTATGGATAATTTTTTCAATAGCTAATTCACGTGCAGCCTGTAATACATTTAAAGTACCTGTAATATTTGTTTCAACGTAGGTATTTGGTGAGTGATAGGAAAATGGGATGGCTATTAATGCTGCCAAATGCAATACAGCATCACATCCTTGCATTGCATTTTTCACACCATATGGATCACGAATATCACCACTAAAAACTTCAAATTCTCCTTTGATTTCATCGGCACAATGATCCAGCCATCCCCAGGAGTTGAAAGAATTATATAAAACAAATGCTTTTACTTTATGCCCTTTTTTAACAAGAGCTTCAACCAAATGCGAACCAATAAACCCATCCGCACCTGTTACAAGAACATTACTCACAAATATACCTTTTCAATTATATTGCTTTACCTGTTATTTGCTAATCTGGGTTTTGGAAAGTATGCACTTAATGCATAATTCAAACATGAAAAGATAATATTTGATGCTCCTGTCAGATATTCATTACTTGTATATACTTTATTGTGATAACCGGTAATAAACCCTTCTTCCATTGGCCTCTCTGTCATTGCATTTAAACAGCCGTCAATTAAATCATTTAATGACATGTTGTTGAGATTATTCTTTTCTAAAGTAATATCCTCAATATCAATTTCATCTACGCTTGAAACCACTACAATACCAGGAAACCCTTTGGCAAAACTGTTGCTAAAGTGTATTGAGGGGACTCCTAACTGAATGGATTCAAGGGCTACAGTTCCAGATGTTGAAACAGTAAAAAGCGCTTTTTCCAATATTTGTAAATATTTCTCACGTGAATCAGGAAACAGATATCTCACATTTTTCAGTTTAGATAATTCCCTAAGCGCCCTTATACTTCTATATTGATTAATTTCAGTTCTTCTTATATTTCCAGGATGCTCTCTAACCAAAATTAGCTTATCCGGATATTTTTGAGCCAGATTAAGTACTCTTTCATCCTCAAAAGGAGTATCTAATGCTGATGTTGATGTTGTTTGTTCTGGGTGATATTGCAGCAAGACCAGGATATAGTCCTTCCCAATTACCGAATCTTCTTTTGTTACGAATAATTTTTTTATTAACTTTATATATACGATACAATAATATTTTTTTAGTTTAAAAAAAACTTTATCTGCAAAAATACTCAAGCTTTTATTTTTGGTAATACTATAAATTTTTTGGATCAAGGATTTATGAAAAAATATACTTTCTGGCTCTGGTATTGAAGGCATATTTGTATTCGGATTTTCCATGTAAGACGGCTCTTCAATATTAATTTTTAGGTTTCTTCTATTAAATTCCACCTTAAAATCATGTATTAATGTATTACTAACAGGGTAACTGGCAGAAATATTTATATTATTATTCATAAGTACAGGATAGTTGAAATCTCCAATATACGGCCCGCCTCTTATTAATATCTTTATTTCCAGACGTTGCGCGGCATATAAAAATCCCAAATCAAGCAATGTATGAGGCATTGAAATAAAGAAACATAATTGAACATTATTAGTTTTTAGCAATGTGTAGCAATAGTTGGTAATTTCCGTATATATTTTTATATCATTTTTATTAAATCTGGCTGGATCCCGGAAAAAACTCAGCCTTGAATGCGTATATGAAAAATGCTTTTTTTCCAATTCAGTCAGTTTTATCAGTTCATAACATTCAAGTGGTTTCCTGAAATAACCATGCCAGCCTTTTCCAGCATCAAGAAATTTACATTCAGGGAACAAATTATTAACTTTGCTTTTAATACCATCTCTTGCAGTCCAAATTGAAGGATTGATGAATATTTTTTCATTTTTAAATTTACTAATTGCCAGTTTTAAAGCTTCCACACTGTGCAAATATTCAAATGCAAGTATAGCTACATTAATATTCATTCTTTTCTATAGCCACGGAGTCTTCAATAAAATATATTATCCTTCAGAAAATTGATTCCAATTTGTAGGTGTCCCCTTGGACACATCAATCGCTAATTTCTTCCCAATCAATTCGTCATAATATTTGGGCGGCAAGCCCAATCCAGGTCTGATTCTTCTTATGTCGGCTTTAGTTACTAGAGAGCCCATCGGTAAATCTTTCACAAAATATATAGACCTCCGAAGCATTTTATTACCTTCCTCATCATCCGGCCGTTTAAATCCTGGCTTTCCTAAAGCGGTCCATGCTTCTTCAGCCGATTTACATAAAAACGACAACTCATCAGGTTCAATTGAAAAGTCACTGTCTGGTCCTTTATCCTTTCGATTTAAAGTAAAATGTTTCTCTATAACGCATGCCCCCATAGCAACAGCTGTTATTGCGATGGTAGTTCCTAAAGTATGGTCAGATAATCCTGCTAATACATTAAAGGTATTCTCCAACTCGCGTATTTGTTTCAAATTGGATTTTTCTATTGGAGCAGGATAACTACTAATACAATGCAATAAAACCAGATCTGTACATCCTTCATCATGTACAGTCGTAACTGCTTCCTCTATCTCTTCCCTGCTTGCCATTCCAGTAGACATAATCATTGGTTTGCCAGTAGAAGCTATATAACGTAAAAGAGGTAAATCCAATAATTCGAATGAAGCAATTTTGTATGCAGGTGAATTAAGACTTTCCAATAAATCAACAGCACTTTCATCAAATGGAGTAGAGAATATTGTTATATTTTGTTTTTTTGCGTACTCAAAGAGATCCTTATGCCATTCATAAGGAGTTTCAGCCCACTTATACAAATCATATAATTTATAACCATCCCATAATCCCCCCTTGATTAGAAATTCAGGATTGTTGCAATCAATTGTCATCGTATCCGCTGTATAAGTCTGGATTTTTATTGCATTTGCACCACACTTTTTTGCGGCTTGAATAGTTGCGAATGCGCGTTTTATATCGCCATTATGATTTGCAGATAATTCGGCAATTATGTAAGGAGGATGATCAGGGCCAATTTTTGTCCCTGCAATTGATATCGTCATTGGAAATATTTTTGGTAGCTAATTTTTTAGAAACTAATTATTTATCGATAACTGGAAGTTTATTGTTATTTATATACAGCAATATATGATTCTTATGAATGTTCCAGTGTGTATGTGAAATTTCAAATTGAATATATGAATTAGTATCTTTGCTTTCCAGGTTATTTTGTACAATTTTAAAGCCCATTTTTAGATGAAATTTAATACTTTGGATATTATTTTTTTTTACATTCCCATAGATGTCTCGAATACCATGCTCATCAATAGCTTTATTTAATCCTTCATACGCCAATATAGTGCCAGTACCTGGTTTTGAATGAATATTTTTAAAAAATCCCCACTCCGCTCTGTTATATGGTTCTGAATTAATTCTAAAATTGACAATTCCTTCTGGAACAAGATCCTTATTTTCATATATATACCAGATATATTTCGGGTCCGATTTTATTTTTTCATACCATAACTGATGTTCAGCTTCACTGATGACATGAGAGGTATGCATTACAGACCTGACAGCAAATGAATTCCGCCATTCCAGAATTAGTGATAAATCAGATTCTGTTATCAACCGTAGGGACATTGTTTTTAACTAAATCAAGAATATTACGTGAAATACGATTTATCCCCAAACCATCTACCAATCTTTTCCCAATTTTCGATTGCTTTTTTAATAATTCCTTTTTACTTAATAACTGTTGTAACTTAAGAATGATATTTTCTTCAGTTACATCCAAATAATGTCCAATATAGTTTATATATCCTGCTTCCATTAATGATTTATTCATCTCAATTTGATTATTGGCAATACTTATTACAATGGAAGGCAATCCAATGCACATTTTTTCCCAGGTTATAACACCTCCACCACTTATCATTAAATCAGCGGTGTTCATTAAAGGGGCCAGAGAAGGAATATTTTGAAATATCTTGGTTCTTTTTCTGATCAAGGCCAAAGAATTGATGTTAGCAACAAACTTGTGATTGATACCCAAAACAACATCAACATGAATATGTGAAAAAGAAGGATGTGAGAGTGCATTTAATACTTTTGATGTTTGATTGTCAGGATCACTACCACCTAAAAAAACGAGGATACTTTTTATAGCACCATCTCTGATGTTCTGATTTATTTCTGGTTTTTCATAATCTGGACCAAGTAGTGCGTATTTTGGGCCAAGATAATATTTACAAATAGCAGGTAAAAGAGAAATATAGCGAGTCTCAGTTTTTTCTCCAAACCAATTCTGATCGACAAGCATGTCGCAGGTATGTTTTCTGTCAGCAAGATCATCAATTACTACAATATTACGGCTAATCGACTTAATTAATTTTTCCCATCTAAAGTCCAGTGAATAATGGTCAACAATAAGACAATCAATTTTTGCGTTTTGAAAAATATTTATACACTGTAAAGCATCCTGTTCCCAATAAAAATCTGGACCATTAGTCTTCTCGTCAAGTTCAAAAACCGGAAAACCTCTTTCATGAATAGTTTTTATTAAATTACCCTTGAGGAGTTTACAAATAAAAACAATATTTACTTTATAAGCTTTTAATTTAATCGCCAGGGCCAGGCATCTAACCACATGTCCTGTTCCTATTGAATTAGAAGCATCTACTCTGATTGCAAAATTCATTTACTAGTTTTATGTATTTTCTCTTGCAGCCTAAAATAGTCATGTGCAGTATCTATATCAGACGTTTCTTCTTCAGGGACCAGAAATCCCTGCAAGTGTTCTCCGTAAAATGTTTTTTCCTGAACAAACTTTTCGGCATTGACCCATACAAATGTTCCATTGCTGACCACAAGCTCAGGATGAAATTGAGACTGGATACCTTTGAATTCGGGCCACATATATTTCAAATTCCCTGTGCTGTTTTTCGTTAATGCTTGTACAGGCGAGTATTTGTATTCTGAAACTCCCATAAGTGATGATGCAGATTTATTACTTTTGAATTTATCATACGCCGCAGTTATCGTGGCCGCTTTTAGCAAAACAGATGTTGCATAAATACAACAGAATTCATCAATTGCTATTTGTGAAATTGCATGAAGACAAACTTCAACGATTGTTGACCGGTCTTGAGCAAGAGTTTTCGGTCTATTTATTACATCTGCACCAGCATTTAATGCTATTTCAGCGATTTCTTCGTCTTCTGTAGAAACCATTACTGAATCAAACAACCCGGTCTCTAAAGCAGTTTGAATTGGATAACAGAGCATGCTTTGACCAGAGACTGGTAGGATATTTTTTCTCGCCAGTCTTTTTGATCCACCCCTTGCTGGGATAATAGCTATCCGTTTCATTGTTCTATACTGGATATCATTATGTAACACCTTGCTTCATTACATTCAGGCATACTTACCATCAGTTATTGCATGAACGACAAGATCAGATTCAATTACAGTAGGGTCAATAATTTTTCCACGTTCCAAATGTGATTGAATCATGGAAAAAGCTATATTGTGACCAAGTAATATATCTTCTTTATTTTTCTGGTTTCTTGAAATGGCATTTGATTTACCTTTAATGCAATCAACAAGTTCTGTTATTGGTAACAAAGTCCCACCATTAATTGTCTCTAAATATTCAGTATTAAGTGTTGCATAAGATGGGTACTTTTCACCCTTTTTGACTGAATATAATTCTAATGAATATCCGTCAGCGCGAACGGTTATTTCAGCTTTTTCGCATGAAAGAATCATGTCACAACCTAAGGCCTGTGTAATATGTCCAGTCACACCATCGTCAAAAAATATAGTTGCAGATAGTATTTTAGGGTCATTTTCGATTTCATTTTTTGAATTTCCATGTCTAATTTCCTGCAGGTTTGCCTGAATTCCATTTACAATCCTATTTCCACCAGCAAACAAAATCAGATCAATCGAATGTGTGTGAGCCCAATATAAACTAGCCGAACCAAAGCACACTCTAATTTCCTTTAGTTTTCCATATACACCTGAGTCAGCTAACTGTTTCGCATACTGATAAATCGGCATATATCTTCTTATAGCGCCAAAACTGACGAAAATATTATTTGACTGAAATAGTTTTTTTGCCGTTTTTAATTCACGAGTTGAATTGCATAACGGTTTTTCTGTATGTACTGCTTTTACCCCACTATCTATAACCCTTTGAATAAGATCCATGCGTCCCTTAGCCCTTGTAGCTATGCATACCAAATCAAGGTCTTTTTTATCGCACATTTCCAAGGCGTCACTGTAGAGGCTTTCAGGTTTATAAGTTAAACCCGCCTTTTTTAGAATAGTTGTATTACTGTCTGATATTGCATGAAGAATTAATTCCGAATGAGCCAGAATGGCTTCTATATGACTTAAAGGAAACCAGCATGAAGGAGCATGATTTCTGACGCTATCAGTAGTAAAAGCACCCATTCGGCCACAACCTATAACGCCGGCCTTCAGTTTTTCCATTTTAACAAGTAAGTGATAGGTGAGTTTTTACGTACAAGTAAATCTTTATAAGCTTGTTCGAGGTTTTCAGAATTATAGGTTCCTGAGTTAATCAATGAAGCATCAACAGATTTACTGCGTAATATCTTGCCAATAAATTCCAGATTATCTTTCTCATTAAATCTAGCAAAACCTCTATCATCTGGAAATTCTGGTGAAAATCCTACTGCTTCAATTTTTATTTGTTTATCATAAAAATATTGGCTATCTAGAGGGTTAAATGGGCAAGAATTTTCACCTCGACCTGGAAATCCAAGACATGCAATTACCCCCAATTTTCCCACTGACTTAAGCGCAATTTCCCAGTCTGTCCAACTATTCGTTGTCACAATGACGACATCGGCAAGCTTATTACCAAAAATTTCCAATACATTTTCGCTTAGTTTTCTGGTAAGCACATCATGTGCACCATATTGAAAAGCAATCTCAGTTGGTTTTTCATTGTCTGATATCCCAATAACAGTGGATCCTGATTGCTTCGCCATAGCTATTGATGCAAGCCCCAATACTCCTAACCCGATTACCAGTACATTGCTCCCCAAAGAAAGATTGGATCTTAAAATCGCGTTATATCCCAGGTGAAACAAATACGATAAGACAAATTCCTTAGGGTTATCATCTTTTCTTAGAATTAATTGTATTTCTCTTTCCACAGTCAAAAAATGACTTCGATGAGAATTGGTTGTAAGAACTCGATCACCAGGCTTGACACCTACAACTGATTGACCTACTTCAATTACAGTTGCAACATTGCAATATCCCTGCAACCTTGGATAAACGGATCCTGGTCTTAATGGAGGAAGCCCAATATATGCAGATAATTCCGTACCTGGAGATATCGCAGTAAATTCTGTTTCACAAAAAATATCCAATCTGCCTATTGGAGCGATTTCTTCTTCTATAAATTCTAATTGATAAGGTGAAACTAAATAATATACTTCAGCTTTCATGGTCAGCAGTGTATTTGTTTATTATATTCAAATTCACAAGACATTAAATTTTATTGGATAATTATCTAGGGCATATTCACCGGATGAAGGGGGTGGTTTTCCTGGATTAAAGTAGAGCTTGCTGTTCACGTCACTAAATATCCTGTCAGCACTTTGTTTTACTCTTACACACTCGTTCATTTCAGTTATTTCATGCTTGAAAATAGCATCAGTAACTTTCCATTCATTGCTGTCATTTTTTTTCCAAATAGTAGTATCACGCATGGGTTCAACGATCTTGTAAAACTCTTCGACAGATATGCCCATAAATTCACAATAGCATTCCAATGTTCTCGGAACAGTTGAATCATATCTTTTTACTAATTCAGCACCTTCTTCGCGCGTCATCCTTCCATGTCTAATCTCGGTGGTAGCATCATCTGTAGCTCTTCCATAACCAAATTTTAAATATTTCAAATAGTCATGAACGTCGTTTGCATGGTCTTCAATTTTTGAATATAAATTAAATGTTCTATCTCGCTCATATGTAACAGGTGCAAAATTCCATTCTCGCATCATTATTTCACCCTGTGTTTTACCATCCCACTTGAAAAAGTTGCTCATGTATATCCCCCTGACACCAACTCTTTCAATTTCTTTATCTTCCGGATAAATATAAGGAAAAATATCCTTTTCTGTTATATCAGCTTGTCCTACCAATTCATGAGCCTCAATTCCACGCATGGCATGTTCTTTTCTGGTCCATTTTGTAAACTCAACAAAATCTTCAAGTGAAACAATTCCTGTTAGTTCTGCATAACCATGCTCCCCCCAGATAATAAGCGGAATGTTTTTTTCAACTGCGACTCTGAAAGGCAGTGTTAGTATTCCTGCATGGTAATGCCATGTCAGGTCACCAACAGTGTGAAGCATATGCCTTGATAACTTTCTTACGGAGTCCAGACCCGCGGTATATCGAACAAAATCGCAACCTGATTTTTCTACCAAATTAAGCAAATTTCTATTACCAGCTGGAGAATTAAATGCATGATTATATGTAACCAGTAGAGGGTTCATCCCATATTTTTCTTTAGCTAGCCAGACCTGGTAGTGAGAATCTTTTCCTCCGCTGACAGGAATAATACAATCGTAAGAATTCCCACGATCTTTTGCCATCTTTTTTGCTTCCTCACATAACGTTGCAAATTTCTTTTCACGATCATCCCAATCTATATTTGCCAGATTGCTTTCGCGACTTTCGTGATATCTGCAGCCACTACAAACACCATCCTCTTCATCGAAAATTATGGTGGGCTTTGCGTTAAGTGGATATAAACAGCGTGTACAATATTCCATAACTATCCTTCTGATGTTAATGCTGGACTTCTAATGCGCCACTTCGTCTAACATCTATATTATTGTCAATTAAAAATCTTTTCGCTTTTTTCGTGCTTTGCTCTGTGTAGTGGAAAATATTTGCAGCTGCTACTGCATCTGCACCAGCCATTACACCTGCTAATAAATGCTCCCAATCAAAAACGCCTCCGAATGCAATAACAGGAATTTTAACTACCTTGCATATTTTCTCCAGATTTTCCAGGTCATAACCTCTTCTTGCGCCATCATGATCAATAGAATTAAGTAATATTTCTCCCACTCCCAGTTCCTGAATCTGATTAGCCCAATGTTCAGGATTTTTCCCTGTATCAAATCGCCCTCTGTCAATCCAAACTGTAGATTGGTTGGAATCAGACTTTTTTATATCTATTGAACCCACTATGCATTGTGCGCCATAGCGACTGGAAAGCTCTTTGACAAGTTCTGGATCATTAACAAGTGCACTATTCAGGATCATTTTGTCTGCACCGGATCTGAGGATTTGTTGGGCATATTCTGGGCTGTCTATCCACCCGCCAACAGCTAATGGTATGAAACAATACTTTGATGCACTTTCTACAACACTTAAAAATTGATCTTGTGAATCTTTTTTACGTGATACATTAAGCAGTACCAGTTCATCCACTGCCCAATCATTAAAAGCTTCGATTGCATGTATTACATCGTAATGAATAACATTGGTGTGCTTGAAATTTACACTTTGTACAACCTGCCCATGTCTTACAATAATAACTGCTATCAATCTTGTTTTTAGCATTCTCTAACCGCAGTCATGAAAAATAATTTTTTAATAAAGTAAGACCAACATGTTGACTTTTTTCAGGATGGAATTGCATAGCGCAAATATTATCTTTTTTAAGTATGCTGGCGTATTTAATACCGTACACGGTAGTCGCAAGCACATCTGACAATTCATTTGCACTCACGTAATAACTATGGAGAAAATATACATCAAGATCTTCATTTATATTTTTAAAAAGATTAGTCTTTTTTTCGGGATATAATTGATTCCAGCCCATTTGCGGTATACGTAAGCCAGACTCAATTGGAAAGTTTTCAACTGTCGCATCAAACCAACCAAGCCCTTTATGAAACCCTCCTTCTTGTGACGATTGACACATTAGCTGCATTCCTAGACAAATTCCAAGAAATGGTCGATCAAGCCTCAAGAAATCATTCATGGCCTGATCAAACCCCTGGTTATGTATGGTTGTAATTGCTTCAGGAAATGCCCCAACACCAGGCAAAATAAGCCCATCGTATTCCGAAAGACCTTCAGGCTTTGAGATTATTTTTGAAGTATGACCTACTTTTTCAATTGCATTAGCGACTGATTTTAAATTTCCCATTCCATAATCGATTAAACCAACCTTCATATTATTGGTTATCTACTTTGGAAGGGTTTAAGTCTTCAGCATAAATACATTTTCCTGCTGGGAATTTTTTTTTAAAAGAATATTTCAACATATTTTCAAATTGATCAGGTGATACTCCAAACCCAGGTCTTCTAAAACTAATACTTACATTACCTAACAATTGCCCAGGCTCAACTTCTTCTTCCAGAAATACACTTCTTCTTATTTTTTTTCTATTTTCGATTTCAATGTCAGTCATAACTTTTACCGACGATCCCAAAGCAATTTCCAGGTCACGCACTGTCTTAATAAATTTTTTCATTTCAGCAGGCTCAATTGACATTACATGTTCAACACTTCTTGTCATTCTGTCTTCAGTAATTGTTTTTTCTATCAGATTCGCTCCTATTGCAACAGCTGCAATATCCATTTCAGCTCCAGGCGTATGATCAGAAAATGCTACAGGATATGGAAGCTTGCTTTTCAAAGCAGGAATCATTTTCAAGTTTATACTGTCCAATCTGGCGGGATATCCAGAGGGGCATTGATGAATAATAATATTTTCATTACCTTCTGATTTCAAAACATCGACTGCACTTTCAATTTCATCAAAAGTAGACATACCTGTATCTATTTGTACACACATTCCTGTTTTTGCTACTTTTCTAAGCAATGGAAAATGATTCACATCAGCTGAAGCAATTTTAATGGAATGACAACCAAGTGATTCAAGAAAATTGATATCTTCTTCGAATCCTACTGTAGCAAAAAATGCTAAATTTAAATTATCACTATGCTTTTTAACTTCACGCCACTGATTTTCAGTAAGTGACCTTCTCGCCAAAATGTCATATAGAGGCTCTTCCACTTTTTCAGTCTTACCTGTTTTTCTGTCTATCAACACCTCATATGAAAACAACTGCTTTCTATCTGCTACGAGTTTATCAGGATCAAATATCTGAAATTTAATTGCATCTGCACCTGCTTCTGCTGCATGGGTTATCAAGCGCTTTGCGCTTTCTACACCATCATGAGTAGGTCCGGCTTCATAAGTGATAAAACAGGGTTCTCCATCCCCAATTTTTCTATCTCCTATAGAAACAATTTTTCTTTCATTGAAAATAGTTTGATTTTTCATTAATTAATAGTTTTTTTTAGCAACGAACAAATTGATTCTAGCTGCTCTCCTTCAAGCCCGACGAATATTGGTAGACTAATGGCTTCAGAATAATACTTCTCTGCTTCCTGATAGGCCGCATTGTCTATTTCGTACTTGGCATAGAAGGGCTGCTTATAAACAGGAATGTAATGTAAATTTACGCCTATTTTATTCTTGCGTAATTCATGAAATATTTCTTTATGTGACTTGTTACAAAAGTGGGTATTTATTCGAATTATATACAAATGCCAGGATGAATATGAGTCGGCCAACTGTACAGGGGTTTGAATATTTTCTTGTATTAAATTTTCGTTATAAAATTTCGCGATATTATGTCTACTAGTTACTATTTCATCGACTCTTTTCAATTGACTAACACCCAAAGCTGCCTGGATGTCAGTCATTCGATAGTTATAACCCAAATCAATTTGTTCATAATACCAATCACCATCCGGTACTTTTTTCATTTCGGCAGGGTCACGTGTAATACCATGGCTGCGTAACCTTGACATTTTTTCTGCTATTTCCGGGTTATTGGTTAATGCCATGCCGCCTTCACCTGTGGTTATTATCTTCACCGGATGAAAACTGAAAACAGTTATATCACTATATTTGCAATTTCCAACCGCTGAACTCTGGTATTTACCTCCTATTGCATGAGATGCATCTTCTATTACACTGAATCCATACCTCTTTGATAGTGCATGTATCGATGCCATATCACATGATTGCCCAGCCAAATGGACCGGAATCACAACTTTAGGCAAACACCCATTTTTATCTGCAATCTCCAACTTCTTTTCCAACTCTAATACGCTGAGATTGTATGTTTTTGAATCTATATCAACAAAATCAACATCCGCTCCACAATAAAGAGCGCAATTTGCTGAAGCTACAAAGGTTATTGGACTGGTCCATACCTGATCACCTTTCCCTACTCCCAAAGCAAGGCATGCCAAGTGCAGGGTACTTGTTGCACTATTCATTGCAATTGCGTGCTTTGAACCGCAATACTCTGCTACTGCTTTTTCAAACTTGGGTACTGTACTTCCTTGTGTAAGCCATTCACTTTCCAGTATCTCGACGACTGCGTCGATATCGGCCTGACTTATTGAGTGTTTACCATATGGAATCATTAAAAGGACGCTTCTGGATGATCAACTTGCTCTGAGATAAGTTTTCGCAATTCTTCAACAGTAAGAAAATGTGGATTAATATCGCTACTATATGCGTATCCTTCTTCAACAGCTTTGACACCGTACATTTCACAATACTGACCTATTGTATATTTTCCATGGGAAGGTAGAATTGCAAAATACTTTCCAATTTCAACAGTGTTAAAACTATCACTTTCAGTAATCATTAATTCGTGAATTTTTTCTCCAGGCCGAATTCCTACTACGGTGTGCTCACAATCTGGACCAATGGCTTGTGCAACATCCGTAATTCTATAACTGGGAAGTTTTGGTACAAAAATTTCGCCGCCGTGAGCATTTTTCATAGCCCAGAGCACCATTTCCACACCTTCCTGTAAACTGATATTAAATCTGGTCATGGCGGGATCGGTTATCGGCAATACTCCCGTTTTACGTTTTTCCAGGAAAAAAGGTATAACGGACCCACGGCTACCCATTACATTTCCATACCGAACGACTGAAAGGTGAAAGTCAGGCTTCCCACTCATATTATTGGCCGCTACAAAAAGTTTGTCTGAACAAAGTTTTGTAGCACCATATAAATTAATTGGCTCTGCGGCTTTGTCCGTAGAAAGCGCAATAATTTGTTTCACTTCATTATCCAAAGCAGCTTCAATAAGGTTCTCTGCTCCGATAATATTGGTTTTAATAAATTCAAATGGATTGTACTCGGCTGCAGGAATCTGCTTTAGTGCTGCTGCATGAATAACAGTATCGATCCCCTGCAGCGCCCTTCTTAGCCTCATTCCGTCCCTGACATCACCTATAAAATATCTTAATCCCGGATATTCCGAGACGCTGAATTCCTGCTCCATTTCAAATTGTTTTAATTCATCTCTGCTAAATATAACCAGTCTTTCGATGTCAGGAGCAATTTTCAGAATAGATCTGACAAATGCCTTACCAAATGAGCCGGTTCCACCAGTAATTAATATATGTTTATCTTTTAAGTTATTTTCCATAGTTTAAATCTTTTCTAGCTTTCGTTTCTTAAGGTTTATAAATCTGGACTGACTATTTCTTGAAAGGAGCCTTTTCGGGAGATATATCCATTCTTTAATTCAATTATCTGACTACATTTCTTTAAAGTGGAAAGCCTATGGGCAACGATCAGTATCGTTAATTCTGTTCCAAGATTTTCTATCGCATCCATAACTGCTTGTTCTGTTTCATTGTCTAAAGAACTCGTCGCTTCATCAAAGACGATGACGTCAGCTTTTTTGTATATTGCTCTGGCAATCCCAATACGCTGTCTCTGCCCTCCCGAGAGTCTTATTCCTCTTTCCCCAACCACAGTCATATACTTCTCGTCCCATGATTCAATATTTTCAGCGATTTGGGCTTTTTTTGCGGCTTCCTTGACAAGATTTAATTTTATTTTGTCAGAAGGCACACCAAACGCAATATTCTCCGCAATACTGCTATCGGCAAGGAAGATGACCTGAGGCACATGTGCGATATGTAATTGCCACGAGCGATGATTCTGAACTGTTACCGCCACTCCATCAATCGCCAAACCTCCCTGAGTTGGGGAAAGAAGGCCCATTATGATATCAAGCAAAGTACTTTTCCCACTTCCTGTAGTACCTATGATTCCCGTGCAACTTCCTTTTGGAATTGACAAATTCAAATCTTTAATAATCCATGGATATGTTTCACCATATCTGTAAGAAAGGTTTGTTAAGGAAATATCCTGTTTAAATTGGATTGGATTTACCTTCTGTTGGTCTGCATGAGCAGGCAACTCTTGTTCAAGAAGATCTAAAGTATCTTGCAGTGAATTTTGCCCGCCTTTAATTGAAGTCCAACTAACATACCCCTGCTGCAGTACAGGCAGCAATCTCTGTGCACCTAAAGCCAAAGCACCCAACACTGGAACTACGGTAGAAAACTCTCCTGAGCGTTTTACTAATGAAAAAGCCAGACCAGCAATTAATATCATTCCAAGTGCTTCTATTCCATAACGTGGACTGTTACCGATTATCTGAATATTTGCCTTGGCACGCCTTAATGGCAAGTCAGCCTTCCTATAAATATTGCAATATACAGATTGTGTCCCATCTATAATGACATCCCTGATTCCGCCCAAGCCTTCCTGGAGAGCTTTGATTACCTGATTTGATTCAAAACTGATTATTCTGCTGGCGTTTGCTAAATGTGTTTTATTAAAAAAGACAACAAGTCCATAAATACAACCAAAACCTATAAAGGCACTTAAAGCTATTACGGGTTCAATTGCCAACATGGCTATCAAGATGGTCAACAACATTAATACAGAACTCAAAATGACCAGAATAGGCATTACAATGACAGATACTACGCTATTTGCCTTGTTGGATATTGCAGAAATAATTTCACTGCTATTTCTGGAAACATGCACAGCGTAAGGCTGAAATAATGTACGATGATATATACTTATGCTGAAATCTGCGCCAATGGCATGACTAAGTCTTGTTTGTGCCCACAAAAGTAGAAGCCTCAATCCACCAGAAACTAAAGCAGCAATACCAAATAGAACAGTCAAGGGTAACAATAACTGATCCGGTTGGGTTAAATTGAAAAGTCGAATCAAGGGTTGAATATATTCACTACTAAAAACTTCTTCAGGAGATGTAAGGACGCTCAGGAAAGGTAAAACAGCACCAATGCTTAATATTTCTGCAAAGGATGCCAAAATCATTAAAATAAATAGAAAACAAAACTGCACACGTCTGCGATGACTAATATGGTGCCACAATCGAAGCAATAAGTTTTGTAACGGTTGCTCATTCATCAATTTCATTTATTGATTGGATCTATTTTAGAGTCTGGGCCTCATCCTGAAGCTCCTGAATTTCTGTTTTCAATTGTTCGTATTCCTCTTTTTTCCTTTCAAGGAAGTCAAACGTTACTTTTGCTTTTTCCTCTATTCCTCTCAAAGTAAGTAAGTAGACATAAGCTTTCTTATTGGGACTTTTACTGAAATTACCCGCTTTCACCCACCCCTTTTCAACCAGCGCTTTAAGACAAAAATTAACCTTCCCCAGGCTCAAGCCCAGGATGGAGGCAATCTCGCGCTGATTCATTTCGGGGTTTTCGTGGAGGAGTTTGAGGAGTTTGTAGCGGTTTTCTTCGCTGAGTATGGGCATGGAATTGTTCTTTTGTGGGAAAAAACACGCTACCGCCCTACTGTTATAGGGCGGCAGCATACTTCAAGGAGAGATTTTTATTACAAGTACTACCAGAAAGTACTTTTACTGCTTTACAGAAGCTTGTTCATGTAATGAACAGAGGCAAGTATACATATTGTTCAAGGCATGAACAAGGCTTTTTTACTCATGTTCATAGTTTGAACAATACTGTGCTTCTTAGTCTCAGGAGGTAAGTTAGCGCAGTTTGTGTCACTGCGCAAATGCAGAAATTTGGGAAAGGTTAACTGGTTGATTTTACTTGCTTTAAAGAGATTTCCAGCTCCTGCTCTTTGCCCAACAGGTTGAGTAATAACAGGACTCTGTCATCGGCGACTTGCTCTTTGATGATGGCTGTAATACCGCGAAAACTACCTTCGGTGATTTCGATTTCATCCCCTTTTGAATAGACAAAAGGCTTTTCCCGGGTAGTGTCGATAATGTTGTTTTCAACGCATTGGTTCTGCAAGGCTGCAATAAGGGAGTCAGGTACTATGGCTGGTAAATCGGTAAACCTCACCATTTTGGCGACTCCGCGAGTTGATCGGATCCTGGACCAGTTACCGAGTACATCATCCAGGCGGATGAAAATATAACGGGGGAACAGGGGTTCTGTAACGACAACCTGGACCCCTTTTTTGATCTTGTGTTGTCTGAGCAGCGGCCTGAAAAGCTCATAATCCTGGTTCAGAAGATGGGCTTCTGCCCTGTCGTCTTCCCGGGGTTTGGTCATGAGCAAGTGCCAGTGTTTCATAAATATTTATTATATTATTCTTTATATATTAGTATGTTAAAGTATATATCTATATTTTACTTTAATATTTATCCTAAAGCTTTTCTGATTTGTTCTGTGTCAAAACCGCGCTGGCTCAGAAAACGGTATTGCTTCTGACGCTCATTCATCGAGTCAGCTGGGCCCTGGGGAAACTTTTTTGCCACGACCTCGCGACAATGGCTAAACCAGTCGATATCGGCATTATATAGGGCCGAGTAGATAAGGTTATCATTAATCCCTTTCTGCCCCATTTCCATGCCGATTTTCAGTGGTCCCATGCCCCGGGTTTGCCGATAACGTGCATAGGCCTCCACGAATCGCTCATCTGACTGAAGGTTTTCATCTCTGAGCCTTTCCAGTGCAGGCAGGATGACCTCAGCCTTGTCCAGGTCGGGATATTTTTCAGAAAGCTTCTGGGTGAGTTCGAAAAAAGACTGCTCTCGACGGGCTAGCAAGTTCATTGCCGCCCGCCGGACAGTAATCAGGGGATCTTCATCTGCTTTGGGGGCCATTTGCTTCCGCTACAGATCTTGTAAAAGTGGCCTTTAAGTCTTATGAAGGCTACTTGGCTTCAGCCACTTCCTCGGCAGGCTCATCACCTGCATCAGGAACATCTACTTCAATCTGCTCATCCCTGCTTTTCGGCTTGGCAATGAGCTTATCAAGCAGCGCCTTCTCAATTTCTTTGGCGGCTTCAGGATTCTCTTCCAGGTAGATGACCGCATTCTTCTTACCCTGTCCTATCTTTTCGCCATTGTAGGCATACCAGGCCCCGGCCTTGTCTACCAGATCATGTTGTACGCCCAGGTCAATGATTTCACCAAGCCTGGAAATGCCTTTTCCATAGAGAATCTGGAACTCGGTTTGTTTGAACGGCGGCGCCACTTTGTTCTTGACGACCTTGACGCGCGTTTCATTACCTATCACTTCATCGCCTTCCTTGATCGCGCCAATGCGACGGATATCCAGACGCACAGAGGCATAAAACTTCAGGGCGTTACCACCAGTCGTAGTTTCAGGTGAACCAAACATCACGCCAATTTTCATACGGATCTGGTTGATAAAAATCACCAGGGTGTTGGAGGTTTTGATATTGCCGGTCATTTTACGCAGAGCCTGGGACATCAATCTGGCCTGCAGGCCCATATGGGAGTCACCCATATCGCCTTCAATTTCAGCACGGGGAGTAAGGGCTGCCACGGAGTCAATGACCACCACATCAAGAGCACCGGAGCGCACCACCATGTCGCATATTTCCAGGGCCTGTTCACCGGTATCCGGTTGGCTTACCAGCAAGTTATCCACATCTACCCCAAGCGCTTCGGCATAAATGGGGTCCAGCGCATGCTCAGCATCAATAAAGGCACATGTGCCGCCCAGTTTCTGAGCCTCCGCGACAACCTGCAGGGCCAGAGTCGTTTTACCCGAGGATTCAGGACCATAGATTTCCACAACGCGCCCCCGGGGCAGACCGCCAACACCCAGGGCTATATCCAGACCCAGGGATCCTGTTGAAATCGCAGGAATGGAAATACTTTCGGAATCGCCCAGGCGCATCATGGAGCCTTTGCCGAACTGTCTTTCTATCTGTGTGAGTGCTGCAGCGAGTGCCTTGTCTTTATTTGAGTCTTTATTTGAGTCTTTACTGGAGTCTTGTTGTTCAGCCATTGCCGGAGTGAATCCTTAGTTTTAAATAGTGTGAGTGTTACTGGAGTGAACTTACTGTTTTTTATGCCAAAATTGATGACAAAAAAAGAGGCGCTTCCTGATAATTTTGCTTCACGATCCGCCACCCTGTTCTTGCTTTTCATTAAAGCAGATAAAGGGGTTTTATACAAAATAGAAATCACTTTTGCTGACTAAAAACGGCAAATAAATGGTGCCTGTTTTCAAGTTCACGTAGAATCAATTGCTTCGAAAACAATTGATAAAACTCCTCACAAATCAAAGAAAATCCAGTAGTCATTTGAGCAAGTCTTCCTCCCAGCATACGCCCATGATGCAGCAATACCTGAAGGTAAAAGCTGAGCATCCAGATGAATTATTGTTTTACCGCATGGGTGATTTTTACGAGCTTTTTTTCAAGGACGCTGAAAAAGCCTCGCGCTTGCTGGACATTACGCTCACAGCACGAGGCAAAGCATCGGGCACCCCCATTCCCATGTGTGGCATCCCCTACCACGCGGCAGACAGATACCTGGCCAGGCTGGTGGAGGCCGGGGTCTCGGTTGCAATCTGCGAGCAAATTGGCGATCCCGCCACCAGCAAGGGCCCGGTTGAGCGAAAAGTTGTCCGTCTTATAACGCCTGGCACCCTCAGTGACGATGCCCTCCTCAAGGAAACCAGGGACAATCTGTTGCTGGCTCTGTTTCATCATGACAAACACTTTGGCCTGGCCACTCTGGATATCAGTTCCGGGCGTTTTTATGTCATGGAAGTAGACTCGGCAGAGGCAATGGTCAGTGAGATCAATCGTATACAACCAGCTGAAATTCTGGCCCCGGATTCTCTGGAGTTACCTGGAGAAATTGCACGGCATCCGGGCCTGCGCCAAAGGCCAGGCTGGGAATTTGACCTGGACACCGCAACCCGTCTGCTTACACAACAATTCAACACAGATTCTCTGGAAGGGTTTGGCTGCACCAACCTGCCTGGCGCCCTTCAGGCCGCAGGGTGCCTCCTGCAGTATGCCCGGGATACCCAGCTAACAGATTTACCCCATATCCAGTCCATCAAAGTTGAGCATAGTGATGATAGCCTGATACTCGACAGCATCAGCCGCCGTAATCTGGAAATTGATCGCAACATGGCCGGTGGTACGGACAATACACTGCTCAGCATTTTGTCCCGCTGTGCAACACCAATGGGCTCGCGCATGCTAAGCCGCTGGTTGCATCGTCCAGTCAGGGATCATAAGCAGATCCAGCTTCGTCAGCAGGCCATCACTGCTCTTCTGGATGATTACCGTTATGAAACAATACAGGAGTGCCTCAAACCCGTTGGTGACGTCGAGCGTATTCTTTCCCGCATTGCCCTGCGCAGCGCCCGGCCCAGAGATCTTTCCAACTTGCGCAATGCCCTGGAAGCCTTGCCAGAGCTACAGGTCCAATTAAGTGCCATTGATGCCCCAAGGTTGCAGGAACTTGCCCAGGCCATAAAAGCCTATCCCGGGCTAGAAAAATTACTGAATTGCGCTGTGTGTGAAAATCCCCCCGTGGTTATTCGGGAAGGCGGCGTTATTGCCGACGGCTACGATGCGGAACTGGATGAGCTACGCCAACTGAGTAGCAATGCCGGTGAGTTTTTAAGCAAACTGGAGCAGGAAGAAAAGCAACGATCCGGTATTGCAACGCTCAAGGTTGGCTATAACAGGGTCCATGGCTATTACATCGAAATCAGCCGCCTGCATTCAGAGCAGGTACCCGCAGATTACATTCGCCGGCAGACACTGAAAAATGCAGAACGCTTTATTACCCCGGAGTTAAAGGCATTTGAAGAAAAGGCGCTTAGTGCCCGCAGTAAATCCCTGGCGCGGGAAAAGCAGCTCTACGATGAACTCATCGAAACCATAGCCAGGGACCTGCCTGAGCTACAGCAGACTGCCTACAGCCTCAGCGAACTGGATGTCCTGGCTAATTTCTCGGAACGTGCCCGTGCCCTGAATTTCAATTGCCCCATGCTCTCGGATGAACCAGGTATTGAAATACAAGAGGGACGCCATCCGGTAGTGGAGCAAGTCATGGATGATACCTTTGTGGCCAATGGCATCAAACTGGGGCCAGGTAATACGATGTTAATCATTACCGGACCCAACATGGGCGGTAAATCTACCTACATGCGGCAAACTGCACTAATCGTCTTGCTTGCTCACACTGGCTGCTTTATACCTGCTGCTTCAGCCCGAATCGGCCCTGTCGACAGGATTTTCACCCGTATTGGCTCATCCGACGATCTGGCTGGCGGGCGCTCAACCTTTATGGTGGAGATGACTGAAACAGCCAACATCCTGCACAATGCCACAGCCTCCAGTCTGGTCCTGATGGATGAAATCGGGCGTGGCACCAGTACCTTTGACGGACTCTCCCTGGCCTGGGCCAGTGCCGTGTTCATTGCCTCGGAGGTAAAAGCCTACACTCTGTTTGCCACACATTATTTTGAGCTCACCGCCCTGCCCGAGTTATATCCCGATATCAGCAATGTCCATTTGAATGCCACCGAGCACGACAAGGGCATCGTCTTTCTTCATGCCGTGGAACCAGGCCCTGCCAATCAGAGTTATGGACTTCAGGTTGCACAGTTAGCCGGGATACCACCGCAGGTCATTGCCAGGGCAAGGAAAAAACTGGGGCAACTTGAACAACCATCATCTACACAAATGCATCCGTCTTCCCACCTGCAATCTGAATTATTCACTTCCCGACCAGAGCATCCTGCCATGACGACACTGCAGGAAATCAATCCGGATGATCTGAACCCCAAACAAGCACTGGACATGCTTTACCGCCTAAGGGAAATGCTTGATTCCTGAGGAATTGACACAAACCACACGATTTACTAATTCAAGTTCTATCAGGTAAAATGACGCCTTCCGGGATGAGGACATTAAGAACCTGTCTCACAAACCGGAACATAACTGGAACACAATCTGTAAGTACAGGAATCAGAACGGAGCGAATAGCGATGACCTTTGTAGTCGGCGAAAACTGTATTAAATGCAAGCACACAGATTGTGTGGAAGTTTGTCCTGTAGACTGTTTTTATGAAGGTCCAAACATGCTGGTCATCCATCCCGATGAATGCATTGACTGTGCTTTATGCGAACCTGAATGTCCTGTTGATGCCATTTATGCCGATGACGAATTGCCTGACGACCAGAAGGAATTCCTGGAACTTAACGCCGAGTTAAGCGAAAAGTGGGAAGTCATCACTGAAATGAAGGATGCCCTGCCTGATGCCGAAGAATGGGCCAACAAATCCAACAAACGGGAATTTCTGGAAACTGAATAGCTGTTCGTGCTGGTAGTAAAACTGGTTAGTCACTCATGACTAACCAGTATTTCAAGATTCAAGCCTTCCTTTTCGATCATCAATCTGAGTTTTTTCAGTGCTTCAATCTGAATTTGCCTGACGCGTTCCCGGGTCAACCCGACTTCTTTACCGACCGTCTCAAGTGTTGCCGCCTCATGCCCCCTAAGTCCAAAACGACGGGCGAGAATCTCCCCCTGTTTATCTGAAAGACGATCCAGCCAGTTATCCAGACTGGCTTGCATATCCTTCTCCTGAAAATCCACCGCAGGATCAGTATCTGGCGCATCAGGCAAGACATCCATCATGGTCATTTCTTTATCCGTTGTCAGAGGTATATCTGCAGACGTTGTGTAAGTGTTGTGGCGCATGAGCCTCTTGATTTGTTTAACGGGCTTTCCTGAACGCTCTGAAATCTCTTCATCTGTAGGAAAACGATCGAGCTCTTCGCCCAGTTCTGCGACAACCTTTAAACACGCGTTCAGGTCTTTCATGACATGGATAGGCAAACGAATGGTTCGCCCCTGATTCATTAAAGCCCTGTCGATATTTTGCTTGATCCACCAGGTGGCGTAGGTGGAAAAGCGGTAGCCAAGTTCCGGATTGTATTTTTCAACAGCCCTGATCAAGCCCAGATTGCCTTCAGCAATAAGGTCCAGTAAGGACAAGCCCCTGTGAAGAAAACGCTTGGCTATATTAACCACGAGACGCAAGTTAGCCTCTATCATCCGCTCCTTGCTGGCCTTATTGCCTGCAACTACTTGTCGCGCAAGTGATAATTCTTCGTCTGCAGTCAACAAACGTGTTTGCCCAATTTCATTGAGGTACAGTGTCATCACATCTTTCGTTTCGGAAAAATCAGGATTCTGAACAGGCACTTTCCTACCACCTTTGAACAGGACATGTGCTTCACGCACAGAATGCGTTGACGATGAAGAACCCGAACTGGAAACACTTGTCCGGTGAGATGAATGTCGCGCTGGAAATTTTGAGGAGTGTTTTACTGAAGTGTCAGAAAGAGAAACTTTAATGCTGGAGATTTTTGAGTTTGCCATATTTAAATCCTTTTAAATATTGGTAGTGGTGTTTTTGTTATCAAACCCTCCTTGATTGACTTCCCACTTTTTCAGTATACACCGAAATATTTTTCTGTCGAATAATTTGCTTTAAGATTTTGGTGGCAAGTGTCCAAGAGGATCAACTGGTTGTCCTTCCTCCCGAATTTCAAAATGCAACATGTCCCGGTCGATACCTGTTGAACCAAGCTCTGCTATTTTTTGACCCCGGCGCACACTCTCACCTTCCCCCACCAACAGTGCACTGTTATGCGCATAGGCACTCAGATATCGGTCATTGTGTTTGATAATCACCAGGTCACCATAGCGCAACAAACCACTACCAGCATAAACGACTTCGCCATCGGCAGCCGCCATCACTGGATCACCCTTGTTGCCGGAAATATCGATACCCTTGTTTTCCACGCCCGCAGCAGAAAAGTTTCCGACAATCGCCCCTTGAGCTGGCCAGCCCCAGGAAACCGGGCCCTGTTGAACCCGCACCGGGGTAGTCCGGGCAGGTGTCCCTGTTGTCGGACTGCGCGTTGCTGTCGCAGCAGGTTGTGCTGTACTCGAGCGAGACGAGGACGCAGTAGTGGCCTGAGATTGGCGACTGGCAACAGACGGTTGAGAGCCGGGAGCCGCCTGTTCTGCCCTGGGGTCTACATTCAGAATCTGACCCTGGAAAATAGTATAGGGTGAGAACAAATTATTGACCCGCGCGATATGCATAAAATCCAGGTCATATATCCAGGCTACCGAGTAGAGGGTTTCGCCCTCATTAACCCGATGTATGCGATCACTATCCAGAAACCGGGGCTCATCAATATCACCCACAGGTGCCTGGTAGGCACTGGTGCAACCTGCCATCAACAGGAAAATTACGATCAGGTTAGTAAAAGTGAACTTTGTATTCATGGCTTTTACGAATTATTTCAACAGTTGTTTATTGCCTGCCAGAAATTCCAGCAGCAGTACCAGTCCTGCTCCGCAAACGACCAGGCACAGACATACCCATGGCGGAAAAGCCGTGCCAGACAAGATCAGGAATTGATCTGGAGACACATGCTGATATTGAGTAAAGGCATGGGAATCCAGCTCAAGTTCCGTGGCAACACGCCATGGCCAGAGCAAATAAAGTGAACCGACCAGCAAACCTGTCAGTGCAGACAAGGTTAAATTATGATGCTGGTGCAGTAACCAGGACAGTAATCTGGAAAATGCCATCAACCCGCACGCACAACCACTGCCAAAAACAGCAATGACCAGCCAGTTGAATCCGGTCAAGGCTTCCAGAACTGCTCCATAAACGCCCAGCAGTACCAGGATAAAAGCGCCGGATATACCTGGCAAGATCATGGCGCAAATGGCTATGGCACCACTGAAAAAATAATACAGCAAACTATCGCTGGGCTGTACCTGCGGCAAGATAGCCAGCCCTATGGCTAAACCCATGCCTGCCAGTAACAACAGGGCTGTTGCCATATTCCACTTTGAGATTTGCTTGCCAACAAAGTAAATGGATGCCAATACCAGGCCTGCAAAGAATGCCAGAAGATAAGGCAGGTAATTCTCCATCAGGGCAAGGACCAGGCGCCCCAATATTAATAAGGAGCTGAGAATGCCAAGTAACAGCGTAAGCAGGAAATTACCATTGATGCTTTGCCAGGCGGCTGCAATGCCTTCTTTTTTCCAAACCAGAAGGACATGCCAACTGATGGACTTGATGGCGTCCAGCAGCTCTTCATAGATGTTGGTGATTAATGCCACCGTGCCACCGGAAACGCCGGGCACTGAATCTGCTGCGCCCATGGCCATACCCTTGAGAAATAGAATTACCCTGTGACGATTAATCAACATAGTGATATAAGACATGGTTTCCAATCAGTCTAATTTTCCACGCCCCCAAGCAAGGGAACGAAACGCACAGCTTCAAGGGTCTGGTCACTTATTTCGCCTTCCTGCTTGCGATAGAGTTTCAACTCCTGTGCTTCCCTGCCACCAACGGGTATAACCAGCACGCCGCCTTCAGCAAGTTGCTCCAGCAGGGCTAAGGGCACTTCGGAGGCAGCCGCTGTGGTTATGATGCAATCAAAAGGCGCATGCTGGGGCCAGCCCAGATTGCCATCTCCGCATTTTAGACTGACATTACGGATTTTCAGTTCCCTGAATCTGTCCCGGGTTTTTTCCAGCAAGGGCCTGATGCGTTCAATGCTGTAAACAAAATCCACATGTTGGGCAAGGATGGCCGTCTGGTAACCGCAACCGGTACCAATCTCGAGTATTTTAGCCTTGTCGGGCGCAGCATTGAGGATGGTTTCCGTCATGCGCGCCACGATATAGGGTTGGCTGATGGTCTGATTAAAACCAATTGGCAGCGCCACGTCTTCATAGGCTCTGTGCGAAAGCGCTTCATCAATAAACATGTGACGCGGCGTGGTACGAATTGCCTCAAGGACATCAATGCGTTGTATGCCCTGTTCGATCAGCCTGTTAACCAGTCGCTCCCTGGTTCTCAGGGACGTCATGCCGATGCCTTCCAGTCTGTGTGAGCTCAACTTTGTACAGCTCCCCTGGAAAGTTCAGAAATCTGCGTATTAATATCACTGGTAGACACTTCAGAGAGTTCTGATAACACCCTGCTGTGCGTCATATCGGCATAAATGGGAGTAATGGAAATGTAACCATTGGTGACTTCATGAAAATCAGTGCCGTCAGCATCTTCAACCGGACCTCCGGCCTTGCCTATCCAATAGACAGTTTTACCCCTGGGATTTTCTGTACGAACAGGGCTTTCACTTTTCAAGCGCCGCCCCAAGGTAGTGAATTTAACCCCCTTGATGTCTGCAACGGACAGATCCGGAATATTGATATTCAGCACAGTGGCATCGGGCAGTTTCAGATTTTCAAGGAAGTGTAGCAAAGTCAGAAATACAGCAGCGGCAGAATTAAAATCTACCTGCGCCTCTTTTGCTTTAGTTGTGGCCAGGGAAATGGCGATAGCGGGTTCAGCCAGAAAGCGCCCTTCCATAGCCGCCGCCACAGTGCCCGAGTAAAGCACGTCGTCTCCCATATTGGCCCCGTAATTGATGCCGGAGATGACCCTGGCAGGGACGGGTCCATAAATACCGGATGTGCCCAGGTGGATACAGTCCGTTGGGGTACCGTCAACGCCAATATAGTTATTGCTGAGCTCTTCTACTTGCAGGGGCCTATCCAGGGTCAGACAGTTACTCACGCCGGAGCGATCATAGGAAGGTGCAATGACTTGCATGTCGTACTCTGCTGACAAGGCATTTGCCAGCGCAGTTAATCCAGGCGCCCTGACACCATCATCATTGGAAAGCAAAATACTCATAAACCTGGTGCATCCACTAATTCACGCAAAACACTTGTTGCGTAGCCGCCTTTTGGAAGACTGAATTCTACCACCAGTTCATCCGCTCCATTTGCCATCAAACTCAGATTTTCCGGTTTCAACCTGAGCGCCCTTCTTTCCTGTTTCAGTCCAGCCACTTCCAACAGAGCAGTAAATTCCGGAAATTTCTTTGCAATAGACACTTCAAGCTCCTGCACATCATCCTGGCATTTAAGATTACCTTTCCCCCATAAGGGACCGGTTGGATGGATATCGCCTTCTGCCAATCGGGATGCCAGCTGAGCATCATCCTTTTCTGACAGAAACACACTGGCACTGCCCTCCAGGCTCATAACATCACCTGCAACATAATCATTCCAGGTGTTTTCCCTAACCCTGCTGGCCAGTACCTGATTGAAAAGAAAAGAGCGTGCCGCAGACAAGTACAATCCCTGTTTGAAACGGGAACATCTATTCAGGGTGCCATTAAGTAAAGATTTTGCCTGTTCAAGGTTTGCACCCTCCTTGCCAAATCGTTGCAAACCAAAATAATTTGGTACACCCATAGCGCCGAGTTTTTTATTGCTCTGTAACTCTGACAGGTCACCTTGTATTTGTCTCAGGTGGATCCGGAACTGATTGCCATGATGACTGCCCCGACGCAGCTTTTTTGCATTACGGCTTTGTGCCAGCACCTTCAGCTTGCTGTCTTTTCCGAAATCCTCGTTGCCGAAGTCTTTGCTGGTTTTGATGCTAAACCATTGCCGTGTCACGGCCTGTTTATCCTTTAAACCAGCAAAGCCGATGTCGCGAGCCTTGACCCCACTAAGTTCTGAAAGTTTGTTTACAACATCCATAGTATTGAGCCCGGTTTTCTCCACCTGCAGCCATAAATGCTCACCTTCCCCTGTCAATTCAAAGCCCAGTTGCTCGTCCACAAAAAAATCTTCAGGAAGATGCCGAAACAGGGCTTTGGGACGCTCCATATCAAGGGCGCAGGGAAATGCCAGCAAGTCATTCATCATAGGTGTCCTGGCAATCCGGAATCAGTGTGTCGCACTTATGCTTTGTTCAACAGGACGGTCACGAAAACGGCAATGCCTTCTTTACGACCAGTAAAACCCAATTCTTCACTGGTTGTTGCTTTCACACTGACCTGATCAACAACAACATTCAAAACAGGTGCCAATGACTCTCTGATCTGTTGAATATGTGGGGCCAGTTTCGGGGCCTGGGCAATAACCGTAATGTCAGCATTTCCCAGTTGCCAGCCTTTGTCTGTGATAAGCGCCATGACTTCTGCCAGCAAACTCAAACTGCTGATATCCCGATACCGGGAATCTGTATCAGGAAAATGACCTCCTATATCGCCCAGCGCAAGGGCTCCGAGCAAGGCATCCATCAGTGCATGTGTCAGCACATCCCCATCTGAATGGGCTTCGAGATGCTGGTCGTGGGGAATGCTTACTCCACCCAGAATGACGACTTCCTCTTTTGTTACCCCGCCGGCAAAACGATGTATATCAACGCCATTGCCTATCCTGATATCCGTCATGTTCCTGCCTGTTTTCTTGTGTGGTTTCTTGCGTGTTTTCTTAAGTATGGAACAGAATTTTTCATTGTCTATGTCTTAGAAGAATGCTTTCTGCAAGAAGCAGATCTTCCTCGTGAGTGATCTTGATATTATCCGAACTGCTCTGCACCAGGGTCACAGTATGTCCTGCGCTTTCCATGGCATGGGCTTCATCAGTCATGCTGGCACTCTTGTCCAGGGCATCTTCAAGGGCTGCTTTTAGCAGGCCATATCTGAACATCTGTGGCGTTTTAGCCAGCCAGTAATTTTCTCGCGGCACGGTACGGGCCACTGTTTTTCTGTCTGTGTTTGTCGCGCTCACTTCTTTCAACGTTTCAGTGACCGGGGCAGCCAGTATGCCGCCAGTGTCATTATTCGCCAGCGCCTCAATCAGGCTGTTGATTTCCTCAACACTGACACAAGGTCTTACCACATCATGGACCAGGACCCAGTCATTGTCCTGCGCCTTTTCCGCCAGGGCATTCAAGCCATTGACTACCGAATTAGCCCGCTCCGCTCCTCCTGTTACAGTCAACAAGGGAATCGAAGTATTTATATCAAGCTGCGGCCACCAGCTATCATTCTCAGCCAGCACCAGAACAATGCCATCGAGCGACTCAATGCGGCTTATTTTTTCCAGTGTATGTTGCAGGATTGTTTTACCCTGGATTTCCAGGTATTGCTTGGGAGCACCTTGTCCAGTTCCGGCCTGCATCCGTCTGCCGATTCCTGCTGCAGGTAATACAGCCCAATACTTCTGGCCGTTATGAAGCGGTGAGGTCACTGCTGCGAGTCTCTGGCAGTGACTTCTGAATTGTCTTCTGCATTGCTGGACTGGGCATGGTCCGGACTTTCTTTTTCCCGGCTTTCTTCCTCTGGATCGACGATCATGTAGAACGTTTCCCCTTCCTTGATAAGACCGAGGTCATTCCGGGCCATCTCTTCTATGGCATCAGTACCGTTTTTCAGTTCTTCCACTTCAGTGAGCAATTCAAGATTACGACTTTCAAGCTCGGCGTTTTCCTCTTCCTGTGCTGCTATGGATTCTTCCAGCCGTGACATTTCCGCAAGGCTGCCGGGACCCGTCCACAAGCGAATTTGCAAACCAAGTATGATAATAATGAGTAAACCCTGAAGTATGCGCATAGTCACCTGTCAGGCGATGTAAAAGAATGCAGCCTGGTATGCTTCTGGCATGTTAACGGGAAAATTCCGCCCTGCCCTTGTAGACAGCCGCCGCGCCCAGTTCTTCTTCAATAACCAACAATCTGTTGTATTTTGCCACTCTGTCCGATCGACACAAGGAACCCGTCTTGATCTGACCGGCAGCCGTAGCAACTGCCAGGTCGGCAATGGTTGTATCCTCGGTTTCCCCTGAGCGGTGTGATATCACAGCTGTATATCGAGCAGCCTTTGCCATGTTAATGGCGGCCAGGGTTTCGGTCAGCGTTCCGATCTGGTTGAACTTAATCAGGATGGAATTGGCCACACCGGCATTGATGCCCTTTTCAAGGATACGGGTATTGGTCACGAATAAATCATCACCCACCAGCTGCAGCTTTTTCCCCAGCACCTCGGTCAGGATAGCCCAACCTTCCCAGTCGCTTTCATCCATACCATCTTCTATGGAAAGAATGGGATATTGATCGCTCAACCCAGCCAGGTAATTGGCAAATTCTTCACTGTTAAAGGCTTTACCCTCACCACTAAGGTCATACTTGCCATTCCGATAGAATTCCGAAGCCGCACAATCCAGTGCCAGGCAAATGTCAGAGCCTATTTTTAAACCCGTTTTTTCAACTGCCTCTAAAATGGCGTCCAGGGCTGCAGCATTTGATGGCAGGTCTGGAGCAAAGCCCCCTTCATCCCCTACCGCAGTGCTCAAACCCTTGGCAGTGAGTACAGATTTCAGGGCATGGAATACTTCGGCACCATAGCGCAAACCCTCGTGAAAACTTTCTGCGCCAACTGGTTGAATCATGAATTCCTGGATATCCACGTTGTTGTCTGCATGTTCACCGCCATTAATGATATTCATCATGGGAACAGGCATCGAGTAATCACCGCCAGGGTTGGCGCCTGGCAATTGGCTGATGTAGGCATACAGCGGCAGATTCTCGCTCTGTGCAGCTGCCCTGGCCGTAGCCAGGGAAACGGCTAAAATGGCATTGGCACCCAACTTGCCTTTATTGTCCGTGCCGTCCAGCTCAATCATGGCGTTATCTATACCAAACTGATCCCCGGCATCCATACCCATGAGGGCAGTCTGGATCTCATTATTTACCGCTGCAACTGCCTTCAGGACGCCTTTGCCGTTATATCTGCCAGCATCCTTGTCACGTAATTCCAGGGCTTCACGGGAACCGGTTGACGCACCGGAAGGTGCACAAGCTGTTCCTGTCTCTCCTGAGCTGAGTTTTACATCTGCTTGTACGGTTGGATTGCCCCGGGAATCGAGAACTTCCCTGGCTTTGATTTTTACAATTTCACTCATTTAACTACTTCCATTTCTAATTAGGACATTCCTTGAATGCCATGCCGGATAACGCACGCTTTACCGGCCTACAATTCTCAATTTTTTATCTTTTATCCCTTTATCCCTTTATCCTTTCATCCCTTTATTCCTTTATCCCGTTTTACTCCGTATCAATCTCTTCCTGGGATTTCACCAGATCATCCAGGGCTTTGATTTGCTCAAGAAAGGGTGCCAGTAATTTGAGTGGCAAAGCACAGGGCCCGTCGCACAGGGCCTGCGCTGGATCAGGGTGAGCCTCAATGAACAGGCCGGCAATTTTTTGCGCTACACCTGACCTGGCCAGGGAAGTCACATCTTTGCGTCTGCCCCCGGCACTACTGGCCTGCCCGCCAGGCAGTTGCAATGAGTGAGTAACATCAAAGATGACAGGATAACCAAGGGCTTTCATGATCGGGAAGCCCAACATATCCACCACCAGATTGTTGTAGCCGAAACTGCTGCCCCGCTCACAGATCATCAGTTGTGAGTTCCCGGCTTCCTCAAATTTCTGCAAAATATTTTTCATCTCCTGGGGCGCCAAAAACTGGGCTTTCTTGATATTGATGAGCTTGCCAGTTTTGGCCATAGCCTCTACAAGGTCAGTCTGCCGTGACAGAAAAGCCGGTAACTGCAGAATATCTGCCACTTCAGCAACTGCAGCAGCCTGGTCGGGCTCATGTATATCAGTAATAACCGGTACCTTTACTGTATCCCTGACCGTGGCCAGTATCTGTAAGCCTTTATCGAGGCCAGGCCCACGATAGGATTTGATAGACGAACGGTTGGCCTTGTCGAAGGAAGCCTTGAAAACATAGGGTATCGACAGCGACCTGCAAACTTCAGCAAAGGCTTCGGCAGTATCCAAAGCCAGGGTTTCACTCTCCAGCACATTGAGTCCACCTATAAGGACCATAGGTGCATCATTGGCTATGGTGATATCGCCGATTTTGAGTACTCTTGTCATGGCAATTGCCCTGTCAGCTATTGGCAGCTGTTGGCTGGGCCTCGGCAGCATGCAGTTTATCATGCTGGCCCTGGTCATGGGCTATCGCTGCATTGATGAAACCGGTAAACAAGGGATGGCCTTCTCTGGGGCCTGAAGTGAATTCCGGATGAAACTGGCAAGCCAGGAACCAGGGGTGATTGCTGACTTCCAACACTTCCATCAGGCTCTTGTCCATGGATTTACCGGTGAAATGCATGCCGCTGTTTTCCAGGCGTTCCACGTAATTGTTATTCACTTCATAACGGTGCCGGTGCCGCTCAACGATAACGTCCTGCCGGTAACAGGATTTTATAATGGAGTCATCTTCCAACCGGCATTCCTGACCACCCAGACGCATGGTGCCACCCAGATCAGAATGTTCGTCGCGCAATTCCACCTCACCTTCTGCATTAACCCATTCTGTGATCATTGCAATTACCGGGTCAGCGCAATCCTTTTCAAATTCAGTACTGTGCGCACCTGTCAGTCCCAGTACATGCCTTGCATATTCTATGACTGCCACATGCAGGCCAAGGCAGATGCCCAGATAAGGAATATTGTTTTCTCTGGCGTATTTGACCGTGGCTATCATGCCTTCTATGCCTCGTTCACCAAAGCCGCCAGGAACGACAATGGCATCAATACCGGCAAAAATTTTGGCCAGCCCTGCTTCCGACTCATCGATCAGGGTTTCCGAATCTATATAGGTCATATTGACCCGCGTACGGGTCTGTATACCGGCATGCTTGATAGCCTCAATCAGGGATTTGTAGGCATCCAGTAGATCCATGTACTTACCGACCATGGCGACACGTACTTCCCTGTCGGGGTTCAGCGTGGCTTCTACAACACTTTCCCATTCCGAGAGATCAGCAGGCGGGCACTCCAGATGGAAACGTTTAAGGATGTGCTCATCTATACCGGTGTTGTGCAGTAATAACGGGGCCGAATATATCGTTGCTGTATCCTGTAATGAAACAACAGCAGGTAATTCAACATTGGTAAACAGGGCTATTTTCTGGCGTGCCGATTCCGGTAACTCATGATCAGAACGGCAGACCAGAATGTCTGGCTGGATACCGATGGAACGCAGGTCGCGAACTGAGTGCTGGGTCGGTTTGGTCTTGGTTTCTCCCGCCGTACTGATATAGGGCACAAGGGTCAGGTGCAGGAACATGGCACGCTCAGAACCCAGTTCCACCTTCATTTGTCGCACAGCTTCCAGGAAAGGCTGAGATTCAATATCACCCACGGTTCCACCAATTTCCACCAGGGCCACATCAGCATCTCCGGCACCATCCAGAACCCGTTTCTTGATTTCATCAGTAATATGGGGAATGACCTGAATGGTTGCACCCAGGTAATCTCCGCGACGCTCTTTCTTGATGACTTCTTCATAAATACGACCGGCAGTGAAATTGTTTTTCTGGGTCATGGTGGTATTGATGAAACGCTCATAATGTCCCAGATCCAGGTCAGTTTCTGCACCGTCTTCGGTGACAAAAACTTCGCCATGCTGGAATGGGCTCATCGTGCCAGGGTCGACATTAATATAGGGATCAAGCTTGAGCATTGTTACTCGAAGGCCACGAGCTTCAAGAATTGCGGCAACGGAAGCAGAGGTGATCCCTTTGCCAAGGGAAGAAACTACACCACCTGTAATGAAAATAAATCGGGTCACTTAGGGTCCATCAGTTGTTGTTTCTGATGGAACTACAGGTTAACAGAGCGGCCTAATAACCACAATGTAAATCTGCCCTGTCCCATTGAATTCTGTACAATTTCTTCTGGCCTCTAGTGGGATTAGTGGCATTTTTTACTTGCCGTGGCTCGCAAATAAACAGGTCCCCCACTGCCAGCAATTCTCCCTCCAGATAGACCAACGGGATTTTTGACCTGAGCCAGGGTGGTACATGGTAATCCTGCAGGATTTTCTTCAATGATCGTGTTTTGCGACCTGCAGGCTTCGCTGTTTCACCGCCTTGCCTGAAGCCTACTTTCATTGGGCTTTCAAACAACTCAAAGCCCTCACTTTCTGTTTCTACCAAACTGAGTGTGCCAAGTTCTCCTGGTAACTGCAGGGCATGACCCTTTTCCAAAATCAGGGGGTTTTCCTCTAAGTCCGCTTTCGTATCCTGGACCAGGTAAATCCGCTCGGCAAAACGCCTGACGGTTAATAATTTGCCTTCCTTGTTCCAGGATACTTCCGGTTGGCCATCTTCAGCTGCAGGGACCAGCTCTGTCAGAATGCGTTCAACCACATAATAATCCGGTACCGGAATACCGTGGCTTGCTTCCAGCGCAAGAAACCAGGTACGCAGGATATTACGCTGTCGTAGCGGGGAAAACTCAAGCAATTGGGGAATGGAGAGCCGGTGTAGTCCCTCGCGCACTTTCGCCAGATCCAGCTGTCCCAGCTCCTGTTGCAAGACCTGCCCTTCCCCGGCTAACTGTGCCAGGCGCTGCCAGTTTTTTTTATATCCAGGCCAACGTTGTGTCAGCAAGGGGAGGATTTTATGTCGGAGAAAGTTCCGGTCCAGACCTTCATCCTCATTACTTTCATCCTCTATCCATACAAGCTGTTCTTGCCGGGCATACTCAAGTAACTCCTCCCGACCGAATGAAAGCAAAGGACGACACATGGATCCCTGCCCAAATTCGCGGGTATGCCGGATACCGACAAGGCCGCGCAAACCGGTACCACGCATAAGACGGAACAGCTGGGTTTCCACCTGATCATCCAGATGATGGGCTGTTAACAGGTATTCGCCCGGGCCCAGTAATTGCTCAAAAACTTGCAAACGTCCTTGCCTTGCCGAGTCCTCTATCCCTTTACCTTCCTGTTTGACGGAAATACTTGTCACCTCAAGAGATACCTGAAGTGATTGGCAGACAAGTTGACAATGATTGCTCCACTTACTGGCATGAGCACTCAAGCCATGATTAACATGTACTGCCCTGATATTCCCTTTGAAATGACCACTATCTCTGAGCTTGCACAGGGCATACAGCAGCACATGGGAATCAAGCCCCCCACTATAGGCAACCAGACAAGCCGATCTGTCGGCAGGGAGAAATTCTATGAGGTCTTGTGGTGTGAAGGCCATTGGCTGTTGCCTATTGCCTCGTTAGCAGGAGACTCACGCTACTGTTCACGTTATTATGAGCTGCCGTGGCTCATGAGACGTTTATAACGACGTTGCAACAAGGCCTCTGTATCCATATTGCGAAATTGATGAATCTGCTCCAGCAGTTTCTCCTTGATTCGCTCGGCCGTAAGCTTGATGTCCCTGTGAGCACCACCCAGGGGCTCTTCAATGGTAGTATCGACAATACCAAGCTCTTCAAGCCGTTCAGAAGTGACGCCCATCGCCTTTGCAGCATCGGCTTTGAAATCAGATGACTTCCATAAAATAGTCGCACAACCTTCTGGTGAAATGACAAAATACGTAGAGTACTGCAACATATTCAGGTGATCACAAACACCAATTGCTATAGCCCCCCCTGAGTTCCCCTCACCCGTGACAGTCGCAATAATCGGTGTTTTCAAGCGCGACATGATGGCCAGGTTTTCCGCAATGGCCTCATTAATTCCCCTGGCTTCCGAATCAATACCCGGATAAGCACCCGGCGTATCAATGAAGGTAAGCACAGGAAGTTTATAACGCTCTGCCATAAGCATCAGGCGCCTGGCTTTGCGGTAGCCTTCAGGTTTAGGCATGCCAAAATTTCGTTTTACTTTTTCTGATGTGCCGCGACCTTTCTGGTGACCAATTACCATCACTGGCAAATCATCCAGATAAGCAACGCCACCGATAAGAGCCTGGTCATCGGCAAACAAACGATCGCCATGCAACTCATCAAAATCGGTAAACATATGCTGGATATAATCGGCCGTGTAAGGTCGCAAGGGATGGCGCGCCAACAAGGAAATCTGCCAGGGTGTGAGCGAAGAAAATATTTTTTCAGTTAGCTTCTGGCTTTTGTCCTGAAGCTTGATAATTTCCTCGTTGATATTCAGTTTATTATCTGCACCCACCAAACGCAGCTCGTTAATCTTCACTTCAAGATCTGCAATGGGTTGCTCAAATTCAAGGTAATCAGGATTCATGACGGCGTTTCTGTATAACTCAATTTAGTGAATGGATACTGTTGACTGCTACTTTTAATAAATAATTAATACTGCAAAATATCGTTTTTTTGTTAGCCTTATTGATAGTTTACATAAATATGACTGGCCCCATATTGCTCACGCAGTTTGTGAAGCAATTCATCCTCTACGTGGACACGCCATTGTTTCCCTAAAACGATGCTGCCATTGACACCATCCCGGGAATAATTCACCACAATATCACAAGCATTATTGCTCCCGTTCACGCTATCAGAATCAACCTTTAAGCCTGGAACAGAGCCCGGAACAGAGCCAGCTACAGAATCACTAACAGCGTCAGAACTTGTGTACTCAGAAAGGATATTCTGCAAAATTTGCAGCGATTCTACAGGCAAATTGTCCTGTTGCAAGTTCAGGGTAATATTGCGAATGTATTGCTGGCGTGCTTCCTTGAATGGCCTTAGCTTACGTGCACGTATCTGCAACTGGCTGTTGCCGCTATATTCGTCAACATTGACCACTCCTTTCACGAGCACCACAATATCTTTTGCCAGGATCTCACGGCAGCTTTCATAAGTTTCACCAAATAAAGACACTTCAATGCGTGCACTGCGATCGTCCAGAGTCAAAATAGCAATAGTGTCGCCACGCCGGCTCTTGATAATACGCATATCATGTATAAGTCCCACTACCACCTGAATGCCCTTATCTGCTTTCAGATTGGCAATATTACACTTGGTCATGAGCTGAATTTCTGGCAGATATTCCTCGATAGGATGCCCCGAAAGGTAAAGCCCCAAAGTATCTTTTTCCTCCTGAAGGCGGCGCTGCTCACTCCAGGATTTCACATGGGCGTAGTTTGAATACACATCCTCTTTATTCTGTGTTGGTACCAATTCACCAAACATGTCATCAACACCACTTGCCTGCGTGCGATCACTTTGTTCCGCTGTTTTGATTGCTTCATTCATACAGGCAATGAGAACCGGTCTGTCTGTGCCAAAACCATCCATAGCACCGGAACGTATCAAAGCCTCTATAGAACGCTTGTTGATGACCGACATGTTAATCCGACTGCAAAAATCAAACAGGTTTTTAAAGGGACCAGACTCTTCCCTGACGCTTATGATATTTTCAATGGGACCTTCTCCAAGACCTTTGATAGCTCCCAGGCCATAGACAATCCTGCCTTCTTCATCAACCGTAAAGGAAAACCTGCCACTGTTTACATCGGGCGAAATAATGGTTATTCCCATGCGCCGACATTCCTCGATAAAGATAACTATCTTGTCGGTATTTTGCAGATCCGCTGATAACACCGCAGCCATGAATTGTGCGGGGTAATAGTATTTAAGCCAGGCGGTCTGGTAGGAAACCAGGGCATAGGCCGCCGAATGTGACTTGTTGAATCCGTAGTCGGCAAACTTTTCCATCAGATCGAAAATGGATTCTGCCTGTTTGGCATCAATACCTTTATTGGCGGCACCTGTGAGAAATATTTTGCGTTGTTCCTGCATCTCTTCAGGTTTTTTCTTGCCCATGGCACGACGCAACATATCTGCACCGCCAAGCGTGTAGTCAGCCAGCACCTGGGCAATTTGCATGACCTGCTCCTGGTACAGAATGACGCCATAGGTATTCTTTAACACAGGCTCCAGATCCGGATGCGGATAGGAAACTGACATTTTGCCGTGCTTGCGGTTGATGAAATCATCCACCATGCCCGACCCTAACGGTCCGGGACGAAACAGTGCTACCAGTGCAATAATGTCTTCAAAGTTGCTGGGTTTCAGACGTTTGATCAGGTCTTTCATACCACGGGATTCAAGTTGAAAAACTGCTGTGGTATCGCCCTGCCCAAGCATGGAATAAACAGCCTTCTCTTCAAGTGGTATAGCGTTGATGGCTACCTTATGCTCGGGTGAAGACTCATTTATCATTTTTACTGCCCAATCGATAATGGTCAGTGTGCGCAACCCCAGGAAATCAAACTTTACCAGTCCGGCACTTTCCACATCGTTTTTGTCGAACTGGGTTACCAGGTTGTTGCCGTTTTCATCACAATACAGAGGTGAAAAATCAGTCAGTTTGGTTGGCGCAATGACCACGCCCCCCGCATGCTTGCCGACATTACGAATCACACCTTCCAGTTTGAAGGCCATTTCCATGATTTCTTCAGCTTCATCGTCAGTGGCAATCATTTCCTTTAATTGCTTTTCTTGCTCAAGAGCTTTTGTCAGGGTCATACCAACTTCAAAAGGCACCAGTTTCGACAGTTTGTCAGCCAGGGCATAGGACTTTCCCTGTACCCTGCCCACATCCCTGATCACGGCTTTAGCAGCCATGGTGCCAAAGGTAATAATCTGGGACACCGCATCATGGCCATAAAGATCTGCTACATGCTCAATGACTCGGTCCCTGCCTTCCATGCAGAAATCCACATCAAAATCCGGCATGGAAATACGTTCGGGATTCAAAAAGCGCTCAAAGAGCAGGTCATACTCCAGTGGATCAAGGTCGGTAATTTTCAAGGCATAAGCCACCAGCGATCCAGCGCCTGATCCTCTGCCCGGTCCTACAGGAATATCGTTTTGTTTTGCCCAGCGAATAAATTCCATTACGATCAGAAAATAGCCGGGGAAACCCATCTGATTGATAATATCCAGTTCGAAATCCAGGCGTGCCTGATACTCTTTCTGCATTGCCTGGAATTCAGGGCGCGCCTGCGCAAGTCTTTCTGCCAAACCGCTTTCACTTTCCTGGCGTAAAAACTGCTCAATGGTCAGTCCTTCTGGAATCGGGTAATTGGGCAGGTAGGGTTTGCCCAATTCCATCGTCAAAGTACAACGCCGGGCAATTTCCACGCTGTTTTCAAGTGCTTCAGGTATATCGCTGAACACTTCCTGCATTTCCTCGGCAGAGCGTAAATACTGGTATTGGGAATAGTTGTGGGGACGGCGCGGATCATCAAGTGTTCTGCGTTCATTGATACATACCCTGGCTTCATGGGCTTCAAATTCGTCTTCTGCAAGAAACCTTACATCGTTGGTAGCAACAACAGGACAGGCCATTTTTTCTGCCAGCAATACTGCCCCGGAAATATATTCCTCCTCCCCGGGCCTGCTGGTGCGATGCAATTCCAGGTAAAAACTGTCGGGAAATAACTGCATCCAGACCTGTAAAGCTTCCTCAGCCTGTTGGCTGTCTTCATTCAGGATGGCACGGCCAACATCTCCGTTTCTGCCACCTGACAATGCCAGCAAACCTTCTGTTTTCCCCTGTAACCACTCCCGTCTGATACAAGGATTGGAGCGATACTGACCTTCCAGGTGGGCCCTGGAAATCAGCTCCGTAAGGTTTTTGTAGCCAGCCAGATTTTTAACCAGCAAAACCAGGACGGTAGTTTGTTCGGGATTCTCTTCGTCTGTCACCAGCACATCACAGCCGCAAATCGGCTTGATGCCGGCCTGGTTTGCGGCAGTATAAAACTTTATCAGCGCGTACAGATTGACATGATCCGTGATTGCCACGGCTGGCATCTGGAGTTCAGCTGTTCTTTGGGTGAGCGCTTTGACCCGGACCAGGCCGTCGACAACGGAGTATTCTGAATGTACTCGAAGATGAACAAAGTTTGCTTTTTCGTTCATGCCCTCTTTCCGCTTTTGATATAACTACTGGATATAACCATGAGTAAGTGCTTCAGACTGAAAGCAGATTGTATCGCATTAGCTCGCCATATTGCTCATTTGAGAAGCTCTGAAACAGGTGAAAATGATTTTCTGTGCACAGGAGTGGGTCCCAATTTGCGCAGTGCTTCCATGTGCGCCCTGGTAGGATAACCCTTATGCCTGGCGAGGCCATACCCGGGGTATTTAGCATCAAGTGCTTCCATTTCGCGGTCCCTGGTCACCTTGGCAAGAATGGAGGCGGCAGCGATGGAGGCGATTCTGCTATCCCCTTTTACCACTGCCTGGGAAGGATAATCCCATGAGGGCAAGCGATTACCATCCACATAAACAAAATGTGGCGCTCCTGGTAATCGGGACACTGCACGGTGCATAGCCAGAAGGCTGGCCTGAAGGATATTGAGCGAATCAATCTCTTCCACGCTGGCTCTGGCAATAGAAAAGGCAATCGCTTGCTCCCTGATTTCAAGGAACAGGCGGTTGCGGTGAGTGGCACTTACTAATTTGGAATCTGTAAGACCACTTAAGGTGTGCGATTCATCCAGAATTACGGCAGCGGCCACAACATCTCCGGCCAAAGGACCACGCCCTGCTTCATCCACACCTGCCACCAGGGTCAGGGCAGAATGCTCTTCAAGAGTTCTGGGTAGCCTTACCTTTTGCATACATCCAGAACGGCTTTGGCTGCAGTAGTATTGGCATTTCGGCGCAATGAATGGTGAATGCCTTGCCAGGTAGCGATAATGTCCTGTCTGTTGTCATCACTGCCGAGAATACACTGTATTTCCTCGAACAGCGCCTGTGGGTGTGCGGCCCCTTGTAATAATTCTGGTACCAAGGCTTTTCCTGCCAACAGGTTTGGAAGTGACACGTAGGGAGCCTTGAGCATTCGGGAAATAATGGCGTAGGAAAGCGCTGCCATTTTATAGGCCACCACCATGGGCTTCTTTAGCAACAACCCTTCCAGCGTCGCCGTTCCGGAAGCCATTAAAAGACAATCAGCAGCGGCCATCACTGTGCGTGAGTTACCATCAACCAAGGTGATATCCAGTTCACCATAGGGGCCTTCCAGCAGGTGTGTCATTTGTTGTTTTCTATCCTGACCGGCGCAAGGAATGACAAACTGCATGTCAGACCAAACCTCCTGGCAGCGTTTTGCCGTATCGAGAAAAACCGGCCCCAGTCTGCTCACTTCCCCACCCCGTGAACCAGGCAACATTGCAAGTATCAGTGCATCCTGGGACAGGCCCAACTCGTCCCGGGCTGCAGCTGTATCGGTTTCCATGAGAAATTCATCTGCCAAAGGATGCCCTACACAGCTTACCGGGATGTCATGCTTGATATAGAAGTCTTCTTCGAAGGGGAACAAGGTCAACATGCGATTGACTGCCTGCTTGATAGTCCTAAGGCGCCCCTGTCGCCAGGCCCAAACTGAAGGACTGACATAGTGAACGGTTGGGATACCAGCAGCTTTTAATTTTTTCTCAAGGGCCAGATTAAAGTCCGGTGAATCAATACCTACGAAAACATCTGGTGGATTGGTAGTCAGCGTCCTGTATACCTGTTTACGAATTCCCAGTAGTTCAGGTAGCCGTTTGAGCGGTTCAACCAGACCCATCACAGCAAGACGCTCCATCGGCACCATTGACTGGAGTCCACAGGCTTCCATCTGTGAACCACCAATGCCTGTAAAAGTAATATCAGGATGAATGTCGAGCAAGCCGCGCATCAAACCTGCGCCTAGGGTGTCTCCAGATGCTTCACCGGCCAGCAGGGCAACATGGAGATTAGAGGACATGCTTATTCAGCTTCCAGATGCAGGGAATTTGCCAACAAACCTGAACATATCAGCGAAGGATGCCTTTTTGTGAGGCTTTGACTGAATTGATGAGCAGTTTCAATTCTGCATGTTCACTCGCCAGTTTCTCCATTTCCTGCAATGCCTCTTCAACTTTCAGACCTTGCCGATACAGGAGCTTATATCCAGTCCTGATTGCCTTGATGGCGTCTTTTGAAAAACCGCGCCTTTCCAGACCGGTGATATTGACACCCCGGGGAGCTGGTGGGTTACCTTTGACTATTACAAAAGCAGGGACATCCATGTTGATATGCGTCAGTCCGCCTATAAAACTGTGGGCTCCCACTCGCAGGAATTGATACACACCCGCATAGCCACTGAGAATGGCCCAGTCTTCCACCACGACATGACCACTGATGGCCGCATTATTGGAGAAAATGGTGTGGTTACCTACGATGCAATCATGCGCCACATGGGTGTAAGGCATGAAGAGATTGTCAGAGCCTATACGCGTGACACCTCCCCCGACCTCTGTGCCGCGATGCAGGGTTGCCCCTTCCCTGACAATATTGTTGTCGCCCATCTCCAGCGTGCTGGCTTCACCCTGATACTTCTTATCAGAGGGGTCTTCTCCTACTGAAGCAAACTGGAAAATACGATTATTCTTGCCAATGCGGGTATGGGCCTTGATGACGACGTGGGAGGCAATTTCGCTGCCATCGCCAATTTCCACTTCCGGTCCGATAACAGTCCAGGGACCGATTTTGACATCCTTTCCGATTTTCGCCGTTGGATCAATGACGGGCGAGCCGGCACTCATTATTCTTTCCTTTCAGCACACAGGATGGTTGCTTCACAGGCAGTAAATCCATCCACAGAAGCACGACATTCGAATTTGTAAATACCCCGTCGAACGGGCCCCATTTGTGCTTCCAGAATTAATTGATCACCGGGAACAACCGGTCGTTTAAGGCGGACTTTATCAGCGCCAACAAAATAGTACAGATAGCCGTCTTTTGGCTTTTTTTCCTGTGATTTGAAGCCCAGTACTCCGGCAGCTTGCGCTAATGCTTCAATGATAAGCACCCCTGGCATGATAGGTTTTTGTGGGAAATGTCCTTCGAAAAACTCTTCATTGGTCGTGACATTTTTATAGGCCTTGATGCTTTTTCCTGGTTCCATTTCTATGACCCGATCGACCATCAGAAAAGGATACCTTTGTGGTAAGTATTCCTTGATATCTCCAACATCCATCATATTGTTTACCTGTTAACTTCAAATTTTGAGTCGGCAATATTTTCCCGGGCGATCTCAGCTTCCGGAATACTAAACAATCTATACTTTATTCACTGGTTGATGTGTAACCAGGCTGCGTACTTTTTCTCGTCTTACTAGCGTTTCTTGCCAGCGCCTTTTTCCAGGGCTTTAAGCCTGGTGGTCAGGTTATTCAACTGCCTGAAATGAACAATGTTCTTCTTCCATTCAGTTGTTTCTGACAGGCCAGTGCCGGAAGAATAGTTACCCGGTTTGTTGATTGATTTATTCACCAATGACATTGCTGTCACAGTAACCCCATCAATTATGGTGATGTGGTTAATAATGCCAACGGCTCCAGCAATAGTACAGTTTTTACCAATGGTTGAGCTACCAGCCACTGCACTACAACCGCAGATAACTGTGTTTTCTCCCACCCTGACATTGTGAGCTATCTGAACCTGGTTATCTATCTTGACACCATCTTCAATGACGGTGTCTTCGAGGGCGCCTCGGTCAATAGTACTGCCTGCACCAATTTCAACATCATTCCCGAGAATGACACCACCTAGCTGGGCAATCTTGACCTGTTTTTGTCCGTCTTTGGCAAAACCAAAACCGTCGCTGCCAATTACGACCTGGCTATGAATAATAGCTCTTTCTCCACACTGTACACCGGGGTAGAGCGTTACTGCCGGATGTAACAGGGAATCCTTGCCAATGGTACTGTCAGCACCAATGATGCAATTCGCACCGATTGTACAGCCATCCCCTATTTTTACGCCGGCCTCAATAACGACATTGGCAGCGATCGAAACCTGACTACCAATTTCAACTGTAGTATCAATTATTGCTGAGGGATGAATCCTGGTTTCCTGGTTTGCATCCACTTCAAACAGACGACTTACTTTTGCATAAGCCACATAAGGATTATCAGAGAGCAGCTTGTTGTTTTTACAATCAGCTGCAGCTTCTGGCCTCAGAATGACGGCTGCAGCCTTGGTTGATTTAAGGTCTGGAAAAAACTTGTTGTTGTGATAAAAACTGAGATCTTTGGCGGAAGCGCCTGACAAGGTTGCAAGTCCACTGACAACACAATCAGGGTCACCCTCAAGAGTCAGTCCCAGAAGCTCTGCCAATGAAGCCAGCGTAAATTCTTTTTGCTTATCTTGCACTGGGATAAGTCACGGCGAAGTCAGGCAGGCCTTTCCTGTTACTGCTGGTTCAGTTTAGCCGTTACCTTTGCGGTTATATCCACGACATTGTCATGGTAAAGTGCAGCTTCTGAACGAAAAACAATATCGTAGCCGTCTTCTTCTACAACTTCACTGATAGCCTGAACCAGGTTAGGCGCATAAGTTTGTTGAAACTGTTGCATCCTTTCGTTGCTCAGCGTCTGAATTTTTTGTACCAGGAACTGATATTGATTCTGTAATTCCTGCAATTCGCCCACAATTCGACGCTGCTCAGCTTCGCTTAGAACCTCAGCATCTTTTTGCAATTGTTCTTGCAGCGTTTGCGCTTGTGTCGCCAGGTTTCTGACTTTTTCCTGGTCATCAAAAGTTTCCTGTTGCAGCCCTTCTTCCACGCCTTTGGCCACATCAGAATTCAACAAGGCAGTCGCCATATCCAGAATGGCAATTTTTAAAGAGCCGTCTTCCTGAGCAATAGTTGAACCGGCTCCCAATAATAAGGCAACCGCAAAAATCATCGTGCTTGCAAACTTTTTCACTTGTTTCTCCACCTGTTCAGAGGTTTGATAAATAGTTGTGATCCATTAAACAAATTTACTGTATACAATAAATCACGTATCGCATATTAGACTGTGATTGAACCGGATTGCTTCCCTTTTATCTGGCTACTCTCCAGCATTTATCTGGCTAGCTTTTAACTGGCTTTAATTTAGCCACTTCTGGCATAAGTCCGCTTCTTCTGGCGCGTATTCTACCCGGTTTTTGCCACAGGTTCGAATACTGGCTGTTAAGCCGGTATTAAAAAGTCTGACCCAGATTAAACTGGAAAATTTCTGTTTCATCGATCTCGGTGGTATTGAAAGGCTTGGCCAGACTAAAGGACATTATGCCAAAAGCCCCCGAAAACCAACTCACAGAAATACCAGCCGAGTAGCGAAATTCCCCAATATCAAAGCCCGAACAATTGTTCAGCCTTTCCTGTTCAAGCGTACAGTAGGAAGAAAACACATTACCGGCATCAATAAAGATAGAGGATCGTACCCTGCTTCTGTCTTCTATAAAGGGTAAGGGGAAAAGCAGTTCCAGCGTACCAGTGGCCTGTACATTGCCACCAAATGGGGAAGGTATGCCTGAATAAAGGCGTTCTGAACCCAATACCTGTTCCAGTACCGGTTGACCCGTATCATCAAAAAGTGGCTGCCCATCGGTATCCACTGCCTGCTGGAGGATATATGCAAGATCAGACGTTACATCCACAACAGGTTCGCCAAAAATATCCTGGGCAATATTGCCATTAGCATCTCGAATAAATTGAGTATTGTTAGTCAAGTACCGTTCAGGAAAAGTAGCTCGCGGCCCAAGAGTATTTCTTTCAAAGCCCCTGATTGTGCCCAGCCCTCCCGCATAAAAATTCTGGAAGAAAGGCAATTGCTCGGTTGATCCATAACCATCGCCATAACCCAAATCTGCCCTGAAATGAACAATCCACTCTCCTCTGATAGGAATATAGTTTTCCCGGTAATATCTAAGACGATAATAGGAAAGCTCACTGCCAGGCACAGCCAGTTCAAGAGCAAGGCTTTGTGCTTGTCCCGCTGTTGGAAACAAGCCCCGGTTTAGTGTGGATTCGCTCCACGTAATCGATAAATTGAAATTAAGAAATTCGCTGCCATCCCTGTCCAGAAATCCCTGATTCTGATTGAATGCGGTCGGTGGTAGTTCGGAAATAGGAGCAATCACTGCGTCAGCAATGGGATATATTTGCCCTGTGACTGGATCAAAATAAGACTGGGTCCTTGCAAGCTCCTTTATATAATTTTCAATACCTGGAATAAGATCAGGACTGGATTTAATTTCCTGTACCGGGCCAAAACCTTCGTCAATAGTGGTATTGGTCAATCCAAGATTAAAGGAAAGCCTTTGGGTCTCTCCCAGAGGATAACCATAACTGACATTGGCACTTAGTTGATTAGTACTATAGGAAGCCAGCCCCAACTCTGCAAAGTCGGACTGCGTGTAGGAAACACCAAAGCCACGACTAACATTATCAATGGTGTAATAAGGGTCAAAATAATTAAATTGATAGCTGGTACTGAAAGCACTGGTATTTACACCAATGCCAATGCTTTTCCCCGTGCCCAGGAAGTTTTGTTGTTGCAGGTTTGCAGAAAGCACCAGGCCCTGAACCTGACCATAACCGATACTGCCACCGATTGTGCCTGACAACTGTTCTTCCACAGTAAAATCAACATCAATCTGGTCAGAAGAACCTGCCACTTCAGTAGTTTCAAACTCAACTTCGCCAAAGTATCCTAATTGCTCCAATCGCACCTTGGACTGCTCCAGAGCTATATTGGAAGCAGGAGCTCCTTCCATCTGGCGCAATTCCCGGCGCAGCACTTCATCTGCCGTATTGGTATTACCGTAGAAACTTATACGGTTGACGTAGGTGCGATTACCAGGAATGACAAAAAATGTAACATCAACTGTCTTGTCATCTTCATTGATGGATGGAACCCCTTCCACTTCGGCAAAGAAGTAACCACGGTTACCCAGGAGTTGGGTCATGAATTCGGATGTGGAAGTAACCAGTTGTTGCGAAAAAACCTGGCCTTGGCGTAACTGAATCATCAAACGCAGCAGCGGCTCAGAATCCACAAGATCACCCGCAAGCTCAACTTCATTGATGGTATAGACTTCGCCTTCATTAATATTAATCGTAATATATACCTGGTCCTTGGTAGGGGTTACTGAAACCTGAGTGGAAGTGATTTCAAAATTGATATAGCCCTGGTCCATGTAGTAAGACGTCAGACGTTCCAGGTCACCATTGATTTTTTCACGGGCATACTGATCATCCTTACGTACCCAGGACAGCCAGTTCGAAGTTTTCAATTCAAATAAGTCGCTCAGCTCCTCTTCTTCAAATACGGTATTACCAACGATATTGATATGAACAATTTTTGAGGCTTCGCCTTCATTTATTTGAATGTCCAGGGCAACACGGTTGCGCTCCTGTTGTATAACTTCAGCTTCAACGCTGGCCCCATACCTGCCTTGACCCACGTATTGTTCCTGCAACGCCAGGCGCATACCATCCAAAGTCGAAGGCTGAAAAACCTGACCAATGGCCAGCCCTGCATTTTCCATATTTTCAAGCAGCGCTTCCGTAGGAATAAGTTTATTCCCATCCAACTGGATATCACTGATAGTAGGACGTTCTTGTAATCGGATGATGAGGACATTGCCTTCCCTTAACAGCTCAACATCAGCAAAATTTTCAGAGGCAGCAATGTCACGAATAATGTTGGCAAAATCCTGACTCGTTAGCTGATCGCCAACACTGATATTCAGCAGGGCAAACACGTTGGTTGCAGAGATCCGCTGCAAGCCTTCGAGTCTGATATCAGCAACGGTGAACGACTGGTTAACTGGAAGTGCCAGAACCTGAGCCGTTACAACCGGTGAGGGTAAGGAAACCAGGAATGCCCAAAACAGGCATGAAAATATTTTCTTTTTATACTTCAGAATCATTTTCTGCCTTAAAAAAGTCTGTTTATATCATTGTAGAAAGCAATGAACATGATGCCGGCTATGACCAACAAACCGAACCGCATACCTATTTCCTGAACACCTTCCGGAATGGGCTTACGTATTATCGCTTCAATGGCATAGTAAAATAAGTGCCCACCATCCAGGACTGGAATGGGAAGCAGATTCATCACACCCAGGCTGATACTAAGAATAGCCAGAAAGCCAATAAAATATTCCAGACCATCACTGGCAGAATCGCCGGCAATCTGGGCTATGGTGATAGGACCGCTGATATTGTTGACTGACATCAGGCCAATAATCATTTTTTTGATAGCGCCCAGGACAAACAAACTGTTTTCCCAGGTTTCCCGAACCGCCTCACCCATTGCCGCGAAGGGAGAAAAACGCATTTCACGAACCATTTCTTCTGGCAAGACTGGAAGCTCTACGGCTGCACCAATATAGCCTTGAAAATTTCCGTCCGAACCGGTTTGCGGATCACCGCTTTCATCTCGACGCAGGTCGGGTCTGAGGACTAACTCAACCACCTGTCCACGCCTGTCTACCTGTACTGCAAGATCAGTTTCAGGACTATTACGAATGACAGTAACCCATTCATCCCAACCATCTATAGCCAGACCATCAACGCTCAGAACAAGATCGCCGCTTTCAAACCCGGCGTCCATTGCCCTGCCGGCAACGAGTTCGCCAATGCGTGGTGGGATATCCATGTAGATAGGTGTAATACCTAAAGAACCTAATATGTCTGGTTCGCTCTCACCCATCAGCCAGGATTGCAATGGAATAGAGAGGTCTTCAGCCAGCGTGGAATCTTCTCTTTTAACAACCAGCTGGAGGTCACCACTCTCTCCCAGCCTGTCCAGCAATTTTTTCCTGACTTCCTGCCAGGTTCTTGTTTCCGAATCATCCACGGCAATAATTTCATCGCCGTAATTCATGCCGGCAATCCCGGCTAAAGAGTTTTGTTCTATGTTGCCGACAACCGGCGCAAAATCTCTCACACCAGACATGAACATGACCCAGTAAAGCAATATCGCAAGCAGAAAATTGGCAGCAGGTCCTGCCGCTACGATTGCAGCACGCTGAGAAAGCGGTTTGTGATTGAAGGCAAATTGTTTGTGGTTTTCAGGAATTTCGTGATTCTGCTCGCCAAGCATTTTCACATATCCACCGAGAGGAATTGCAGCGATAACAAATTCAGTCCCTTCATTGATTTCGTTATTGGCAGAGTCCTTACCCACTGTTTTTTGCTTTTCGCGCCATCTGATTAAAGGCTTCCCAAAACCAATGGAAAATTTTTCTACCTTGACTCCACACTTTTTCGCCACCCAGTAATGTCCATACTCGTGAAAGGTGACGAGTATGCCAAGGGTGACGAGCATCGCGAGCACGTCAAATAAAATATTTCCAATCAGTTCCATGGTTAAACCAAATAGCCTAATTTAATTACTTGCGCTGTTACTTCTACCTCTACTTTCAACTACCTCTACTTTCAACTACTTCCACTTCCATCATTACTTTCAATAGTTAACTTTAAAATTGTAATTCAAGTATCCGAATTCCAGGCAATTCAGGAATACTGTTTTGACCACTGAAGGCCCATAATTATCCAGGCTGACAGCTTAAATCTTTGCAGCCTTTTTGAGCAGACCGGCCCCGAGTTCCCTTGCTTTCCTGTCTACTTCAAGTACTTGCGCCAGTGACTCAGTTCTGGTGACGGGTTGTTCCTGTAAAGCGGCGTCTATGATATCAGGAATTTGGTCAAATCTGAGCGTGCCAGCCAAAAAAGCAGCTACGGCCATTTCATTGGCGGCATTTAATATAATAGGCGCTGATTGGCCGGTTTTCGCTGCCTGTCTGCCCAGTTTAAGACAGGGAAAACGTTCAAGGTCGGGTTTTTGGAAATCCAGTGCCCCTACTTCTATCAGGTCCAGATCTCGTACGCCGGCCTCAATACGCTCCGGCCAGGCCAGGCCATAGGAAATGGGAGTACGCATATCCGGATTTCCCATTTGCGCAAGAACGGAACCATCACGGTAATACACCATTGAGTGCACAATACTTTGCGGGTGAATCATGATCTCGATGCATGACTCGTCCACTTTAAACAGGTAGCAGGCTTCAATCAGTTCAAGGGATTTGTTTACCATGGTGGCCGAGTCCACTGATATCTTTCTTCCCATGTTCCAATTGGGATGCGCGCAGGCCTGGTCCGGTGTGACAGAGGCCAATGATCCTGGTTCCGCATTCAGAAAGGGTCCTCCAGATCCAGTCAACACAATTTTTTTAAAGCCGTCATGATCCTGATTTTCAAACCGGGCCCACTTATTAACCGGCAGGCACTGAAACATGGCGTTGTGTTCACTGTCGATAGGCATTAACACAGCATCTGATGCCGCAACAACATTCATGAAAATTGAACCAGCCATTACCAGCGCTTCCTTATTCGCGAGCAAGACTTTTTTCCCGGCTTGAACTGCCGCGAAAGTTGGCGAGAGTCCAATACCGCCAACAATAGCCGCCATTACGCAATCTACCTCTTCGTGAGATGCAATGATTTCAAGTCCTTCTGTTCCGGAAAGAACTTCAATACCTGCGCCATCCAGACCAGCTTTCAACTTTTGTGCTGCGTCCTTGTCATACATAACGGCAAACTTTGGCTGCATCGTGCGACACTGTTCAAGCAACAGATCCACATTGTTATTGGCTGACAAGGCAAACACCTTGAACCGATCCCGGTGTGATGCAATAACATCAAGTGTGTTGACACCGATAGAGCCTGTGGAGCCAAGAATGGTTACGGATTGCATAATGATCTTATCAGTTTGCTTTAATTGAATAGCGGGGCAAGAAAAAGCAGCAATAAGGCATAGACTGGTGCTGCTGCCGTCAATCCATCGACTCTGTCCAATATCCCGCCATGCCCGGGTAATATACTGCCACTATCCTTAACATCACGATTGCGTTTAATCATGCTTTCAAACAAATCTCCGATCACGCTAAAAGATGCAATCAACATGGCACAAGCAATCAATATCAGCCATTTGCCTGCATCCAGCATACTTACCCTGGAAATCAATATCAGGGTTATAAGCGAGATTACAATTGCGCTGGAGAGCAACCCGCCGATAAAGCCTTCCCAGGTTTTGTTTGGACTCACTCTGGGCGCAAGTTTGCGTTTGCCAAAGGCTCTGCCAGAAAAATAGGCGCCGATATCTGCCGCAGCCACCAATGCCAGAAGTGACAGCAAATGAAAGGCAAAATATTCCTGATCTCGTAACCAGGTGAAGGCTATCCAGCCAGGTATAAATAAAGGTAAACCCGCAAGTGCAAGTACAAGCTGTTTTGACCCGCTGACCTGAATTCCAGAATAAGCACAGATAAGGAAGAAAGCGACAAGCCAGAATCCGATACCTGCTACAAAAATACTGCTTACAGGTAGTGGGGCATGCAATGTTGCAAACATTAACCCCATCATAAAAAGCAGATACAAGCATTTTGACGGCAAGGATTTTAATCCTGCCAGTGAAACCCACTCCCAGATCCCAACACTGATGATGAGCCCAATAAACAGGTAAAACAGCTTGGCAGGCAACGCAAATACTGCACCCAGAATAATCGATAGCATGACAATGGAGGTCAGTACCCGCTGCATCAACATGCTTATGAGCTCTCCACCTGGTCGCTTATTTTCCCAAAACGCCGCTGTCGTCCGGCATAATTCTTCAAAGCCTTCTCAAATTCCTTTTCATCGAAGTCTGGCCAAAAAGTGTCGGTAAAATAAAATTCCGTGTAGGCAAACTGCCATAACAGAAAATTGCTAATGCGCTGCTCTCCCCCGGTTCTGATACACAAATCAGGCATGGGTAAATCACCAAGGGCAATATGCGCATGCACCAGATCTTCATTAATATCTTCCGCTGCGAGTTTTCCCGCCTCAACTTTGCTGGCCAATTGTTTGGCAGCATTGGTCATATCCCAATGCCCACCATAATCTGCAGCAACCACAACTGTCATTCGGGTATTATTGGCTGTCAGTTTTTCAGCGTTTTCCATATGAGTAATCAGCTTGCTGGTAAAACGCTCTCTGCTACCGATAAAGCGAATTTTAATATTTTGTTTATGGAGTTTGGATATTTCGTTTTTTTGGAGCACGTTCAGAAACAAAGCCATCAGGCTGTTCACTTCTTTTTTGGGGCGCAGCCAATTCTCACTGCTAAACACAAACAAAGTCAGGATAGGTATGTTTTTTTTGAGACAGGAATCAACCAGATTACGGGCCGTGACAGCTCCTGCACGATGCCCTGATATGCCATTCTTATTATGTTGTTTTGACCAGCGATTATTGCCATCCATAATCACTGCAATATGGCCAGGTAGGTTTTCTTTTGAGAGAGTATCAATCCTGGATGCAGAGCGTATTGAGGGGGGCATAAATAGTAGTGACACGCTTTCAGATGGTCAGCAGGTCCGCTTCCTTCTCATCATACTTGGCATCTATTTTTGCGATGAAGCTGTCAGTTAATTTTTGTATGGTCTGTTCAGCTTTACGCTCTTCGTCTTCACTGATTTCTTTTTCTTTCAGCAAATCCTTTGTGTGGCTATTTGCATCCCGGCGAATATTACGAATGGCTATACGGGCATTTTCAGCTTCCTGTTTGGCCTGGCGTGTATATTCCTTACGTGTTTCCTCTGTTAGAGCCGGCATGGGCAGACGAATGACATCACCATTGTTCGATGGGTTGAGTCCCAGGTCTGATTTGAGAATGGCTTTCTCTACTTCAGGTAACATATTCTTTTCCCAGGGCGTGACCGCAATAGTTCGGGCATCTTCAATAGTAACGTTTGCTACCTGCTGTATTGGCGTATCGGTACCATAGTAAGACACCATGACACTGTCGAGTATGCCAGGATGAGCACGACCGGTTCTGATCTTGTTAAAGGCAGAATCAAGGCTAAGCAAACTTTTTTCCATACGCTCTTCGGCATCGGTAATTATTTCATCAAGCATCTTAATCTCCCCTCTCTATCAATGTTCCTTCCTGCTTACCTACAACGATGTTGAATAAGGCCTCTGGCTTATTCATGTTAAAGACCCTGACTGGCAAATTGTGATCCCTGCTAAGGCAGATAGCTGTTAAATCCATAACACCAAGTTTTTTATCCAGCACTTCATCGAAGGTCAAGCGGTCATATTTTTCTGCATCCGGGTTGGTCACCGGGTCTGCCGAATATACACCATCGACCTTGGTCGCTTTAAGTACGAGATTTGCATCTATTTCTATGCCGCGCAGGCAGGCTGCAGAATCTGTAGTGAAAAAAGGATTGCCTGTGCCGGCAGAAAAGATAACCACGTCACCGTCTTTCAAATGGCGAATCGCGGTACGGCGATCATAATGCTCTACTACACCGCTCATGGGAATTGCAGACATCACTCGGGTTAGAATATTGGCGCGCTCCAGAGCATCACGCATGGCAAGAGCATTCATTACTGTTGCCAGCATGCCCATATGGTCACCAGTAACTCTTTCCATGCCAGCTTCATGCAACTCTGCACCACGGAAAAGGTTGCCGCCACCAATAACCAGGCCAACTTGCACACCTATCTCAACCAACTGACCAATTTCCATGGCCATGCGATCCAGTACTTTCGGGTCAATACCGAATTCTGCACTTCCGGTAAGGGCTTCACCACTAAGCTTCAAAAGTATCCTGTCATATTTACGGATTTTTGTAGCCATTTCCTGCAACCCCAATGCTATTTAATGGTTCGGCGGATTACTCGTCGTCTTTGTCCTATTTAGAACCTTTTAATTGTGCAGCGACTTCTGCGGCAAAATCTTCAGATTTCTTTTCAATACCTTCGCCAACTTCAAAACGTACAAATGAAATAATATCGGCACCAGCATCTTTGACAAGTTTACCTATTTTTATATCCGGATCCTTGACGAAAGCTTGCTCCATCAAACTGACTTCTTCTACAAATTTGCGCAAGCGTCCACTGACCATCTTTTCAACAATATCGGCCGGCTTTCCACTTTCTGCTGCTTGCGCTGTATATATTTCACTTTCCTTGTTCAGCACTTCCGCAGGAACATCTTCTGCCTGCACCACCAAGGGATTAACTGCGGCTACATGCATGGCAACATCTTTGGCAAGTTCCGGACTACCACCTTTTAGTGAAACGAGTACCGCAATTTTATTATTGGAATGGACATAGGAGCCCACTGTAGCGCCTTCATCTTCGATCAATTTTGCCCGACGAACCGAAATGTTTTCGCCAATATTCTGGATCAATGCTTGTCTTTCCTGCTCCAGCCCAGCTGCCAGCAAGGCATCAACATCATCTTCCTTTTTAGAAAAAACAGTTTCAATTACGGTATTGGCAAAATCTACAAATGTCTCATTACGTGCAGCAAAGTCTGTTTCACTGTTCACTTCCACCAGCACACCATAACTGCCATCGTCAGCAATTTTAGTCAGCACCAGGCCTTCTGCTGCAGTCCTGCCTGCTTTTTTGGCTGCTTTCAGACCGCTCTCCTTACGCAGATCTTCAATGGCTTTTTCTATGTCGCCATCTGCAGCCTGTAGAGCCTTTTTGCAATCCATCATGCCCAGGCCGGTTCTCTCACGTAATTCTTTTACCAATGAAGATGTAATTTCCGCCATAAATGGCCTCCCTCAACTAATCTAAATTTTTTACTTTAAATTGTGGCAGGAGTTCTTACCCCTGCCACAGCACTTCAAACACATGCAATTTTTTGCGACTGCTTACTCAGCTTTTGCTTTTGCTTTTGCTTTTGCCTTGGTTTTAGCCTTGGCTTTTGGCGCAGATTTCTTTGCAGCAGCTTTTTTGGGTGCAGCTCTCTTTTCAGGCGTGGCTTTAGCTTTGGCTTTGGCTTTCGTTTTTGCCTTGGCTTTAGCTTTAGGTTCCGCCTTTTCTTCGGTAGCTGCTGCAGCCACTTCTTCTGAGGCATTTTCTGTCTCAGGTTGTGCCGTAGATTCTTCTACTTTAACTTCTTCAGCTTTCTCTACAGCTTTATCCTCAACTTTATCCTCAACTACAGCAGCAGCTTCTTCAACTGCAGGGGTGGATGCTTCAGCTGTTTCTGCTTCAACCTGGTCAACTTTTTTGCCTTTACCTTTAACCTTGATTTTTGAATCTCCGGATTCAGACTTGTCGTCATTTACCTCGACAAACTCACCCTTCTTCGATTCAGCATCGAGGGCAGCCTTGCCGTGGCCTTCAACACAGGCATCAGCAATTGCACTTACATAGAGATTAATAGCCCGGATCGCATCATCATTTCCTGGAATGACTATTTCAACACCTTCAGGATTACTATTGGTATCCACTATGCCAAAAACGGGAATACCCAGTTTGTTTGCTTCCGTAATGGCAATGCGCTCATGATCCACATCAATAACAAATAGAGCGTCAGGTAAGCCGCCCATGTCCTTGATCCCACCTATGCTTTTCTCCAGCTTCTCCCGCTCCCTGATGCGCATCAAGCCTTCTTTCTTCGTCAACTTGTCCAGAGTGCCATCATTAGCTTGCACCTCCAGATCTTTAAGTTTCTTGATAGAAGCGCGAATTGTTTTGTAATTGGTCAGCATGCCGCCCAACCAGCGTTGGTCAACATAGGGCATGGAAGCACGGCTTGCTTCAGCCTTGATTATTTTACTGGCAGCACGTTTGGTGCCGACAAAAAGTACTTTTTGTCTGCGCTCAGCCATTTGCCTGACCTTTTCTATTGCGCTGGTCAGTGCAGGCACAGTGTGCTCTAGATTGATGATATGGATTTTATTGCGGGCCCCGAAAATGTATTGATCCATTTTGGGGTTCCAATAGCGGCTTTGGTGTCCGAAATGCACACCAGCCTGTAACATTTCTTTCATGCTTACAGAGGTCATAATATGTCCTTGGGTTAAGCCTCCATACACCCCTCGGAACCAACCTGCAACCTGTTGATATTAAACAGATTTGTGGCACCCGGTCCGAAGTTGCGATGTATGTGTGACAGTATTGTGTTTAAAGTTTTACAGGGATTCCCTGCGCCAGAATCTGCCCAGCGGGCAAAAACGTGCGGCTTTATACCACAAAGGCTAATCAACTTAAAGAGAAAACAGGTACGGGAGGCAGGAGGCAAGCGGCAAGGAACTACATGAAAACATTGATGAAAATTCCTGTTAAATTACCTAAATCAGTAACTTTTGAGCCTTTTCATTAAAATTTCTACCACTTGTCTCTTGTCTCTTGCCTCTTGTCTCTGATCTTACGTTTCTTTGTGCCGGCAGTTGCCCTAAAATAGCGCCTTTTTTCACGCTCGAACATTTCATGGCTGTAAGTATCAAAACACCCGAGGAAATCGACCGCATGCGAGCAAGCGGTCGGCTTGCTGCTGAAGTACTGGAAATGATTGAGCCACATGTGGTGCCAGGCATCAGCACTGGTGAGCTCGACAGAATTTGTCATGATTATATTGTTAATGTTCAGCAGGTCATCCCTGCCCCACTGAACTACAATGGTTTTCCCAAATCTATCTGCACTTCGCTTAACCATGTCATATGCCATGGCATTCCCAGCGATACCGCCATTCTGAAACAAGGCGATATAGTTAACATTGATATCACTGTTATCAAAGATGGTTTCCATGGAGACACCAGCAAAATGTTTCTTGTTGGCAAGGTTGCTCCACATGCAGAAAAGCTGGTCAGTATTACCCAGGAGTGCTTATACAAAGCTATCGATATAGTTCGTCCCGGCATTACTTTGGGAGATATCGGCCATATTATTCAGCAGCATGCTGAGTCCAATCATTTTACTGTGGTAAGAGAATACTGCGGCCACGGCATTGGCAAAATCTTCCACGAAGAACCCCAGGTCCTGCATTATGGTCAGCCCAATACAGGCATGACTATAGAAGAAGGCATGACTTTTACCATCGAGCCCATGATCAACGCAGGCTCAAGGCATACCAAACTTTCACGCAAGGATGGCTGGACCGTGACTACACGTGACCGGCGCCTGTCGGCACAATGGGAACATACGCTTGCTGTCACCACCAGCGGCTGTGAAGTTCTAACCCGTCGCCAGGAAGAGCAATTCTGATTTGAATACGACCCCGCCAAAACCTTCTGTTTCCAGGATTCGCAGCAAACTCTTCAACAAGGAAAATTTTCTTTCAACACTTGCTGAAAGTAATTCCCCTGTAACTTGTTACCGGGATGCAGTTCAGCAGGCTCGTGAAATTCTTGATGAACGCTTCATTCAGAATGCCCCGATCAATCAAATCATTCTTGACCTGGCCTGGCTTATAGATCAGCTGCTAATTACAGCCTGGGAACAGTACCCATGGATAGATTCTGACGACATTAGCCTTATCGCTGTTGGTGGCTATGGTCGCGGCGAACTGCATCCTTATTCCGATATCGACATCCAGATCTTACTGGCGAAAAACAACAAGAATAAATATAAGGAGGATATTGAACAATTCCTTACTTTTCTCTGGGACATCAACCTTGAGATTGGCCAGAGTGTCAGATCCATCAAGGAAAATCAGCAGGAAGCCGCCAAAGACATCACCGTAGCCACCGCCCTTATTGAATCCCGAACGCTTATCGGCAATCCCGAATTACTTGACGCTGTCATGTCCCAGATTGACAAGAAAAAAGTATGGAAGCCCAAGCAGTTCTTCGAAGCCAAACGGCAAGAGCAGTTTAATCGGCACAGCAAGCAAGATGATATTGAGTCTGCACTTGAACCCAATCTGAAGGAATCGCCTGGCGGACTTCGGGACATACAAAACATTGGCTGGATTTCCAAACGCCATTTTGGCGCTTCTGATTTCCAGGACCTTGTGGCCAGGAATTTTCTTGAACAAGGTGAATATCAGGATTTGCTCAGTGGCCGCAATTTTCTCTGGAAGATCCGTTATGGACTGCACATGATAAGTGGCCGGCGCGAGGACCGACTGCTTTTTGAATATCAACGCAAACTGGCAGAGATATTTGGCTACAAGGATGACAAGAACAGCCTTGGCATAGAAAAACTGATGAAGCGGTATTACCGCGTTGTGCAAATCTTACGCGAACTCAATGACGTTCTCTTGCAATTATTTGATGAAGAAATCCTGCGCTCAAAAGAAAGAGCAAATATCAAATCCATCAACAATCGCTTCCAGATAAGAAACAACTGGATAGAAGTAAAAAACAACAAGGTATTTGAACGCACACCTTTCGCCTTGATTGAAATCTTTGTACTGCTGGCACAAAGCGAAAGCATTGAAGGCATTCGCGCCTCCACCATCCGGCTGATCAGAAACAGCCGGCATTTAATCGGCAATGAGTTCAGACGCGACTTGCGTAATATTTCCATGTTTATGGAATTACTTCGTTCCCCCCATTATATGGTTGGGCGGCTGCGACAAATGAAACGCTACGGCATCCTCTCTGCGTACTTGCCGGAATTTGGTCGCATCGTCGGACAGATGCAACATGACCTGTTTCATGTCTACACAGTTGATGACCATACCTTGCAGGTTATGGAAAACATGCGACGTTTTCGCCACCCAAATGCCGAAGAAAAATTTCCCATAGCAGCCCAGCTCTTTCATCGCCTGCCAAAAATTGAATTACTCTATATTGCCGGCCTTTACCATGATATCGCCAAAGGCCGTGGTGGCGATCATTCCGTGCTGGGCAAAAGGGATGCCGAATTGTTTTGTAAACGGCATCAACTCGGAAAATGGGACACAGCACTGGTAGGCTGGTTGGTTGAACACCATTTACACATGTCCAGTGTTGCTCAGCGTGAAGATATTCAGGATCCGGAGGTAATCAAAAAATTTGCCAACCTTGTGGGTGATCAGACACGACTCGATTACCTGTATGTACTCACGGTGGCAGATATCAATGGCACCAACCCTACGTTATGGAATACCTGGAGAGCTTCGCTATTAAGAAGCCTGTATTCGCATACAAAAAGGGCGCTAAGCCAGGGGCTTGAAGAAACTGTGGGTAAAGCTGACCTGATTCGTGAAAACCAGAAAAGCGCCATCGCCCTGTTGGCAAAAACGGGATATACGAACAAGCAGGTCAAGGATATCTGGAACAACCCTGACAATGATTACTTTCTGCGTGAATCGGCTGAAGACATTGCCTGGCAAACCCAGGCTATTGCTACGCATAAAAGCAATACAGAGCCGCTCATCATCATCAAGAACAGTAATGAAATAAGCAGTGAGGGCGCTACTCAAGTTTTTATTTACACACAGAATTCCCATTTCCTGTTTGCCAATATTGCTACGGCTTTTGATCGTCTGAATCTGAATATCCAGGATGCGCGCATCTACAAAACTGACAGCGACTATTCCATGACGACGTTCATGGTACTTGAAAGCAACGGTCAGCCAATCGGGAAGAATCCCCAGCGCCTGGAAGAAATTAATCAAACACTGAACAAATACGTCAGCGCGAAACAGGCCATCAAGCCTGCTGAAATCCATCGTGCCTCCAGAAAACATCGCCACTTTACCCGTAACACTAATACCACTATCAGCAATCATGAGCACATGCCCTATTCCGTTCTCGAAGTACTCTGTCCGGACCGGCCAGGATTGTTGGCAAAAGTGGCAGGCATTTTCGTCGAAATGGAAATCACCTTGCACAATGCCAAGATAACCACGCTGGGAGAAAATGTCGAGGACGTGTTTTTTATAACTGACACCAAAGATGAACCCATTACTGATCCAGCCTTCATGGAAAAATTACAGGAAAAAATCAAGAAACAACTGAATGCGGAAATAGCACACTAGGAAAGCGCCCAATGACAACACTGTTTGGCATCAGCAACTGCGATACCATAAAAAAGGCCAAACGCTGGCTGGATGCCAATGGCGTCGACTATACCTTCCATGACTACAAAAAATCCGGCATTGATAAATCTACCCTGACACAGTGGTGCCAGGAATTTGGTTACGAGTCTTTACTTAACAAGCGGGGAACTACCTGGCGCAAACTTGATGATCACCTGAAAGAAAGTGTCAATGAGAGTTCTGCAATAAAAATCATGATGGAAAATACTTCGGTGATCAAACGCCCTGTCCTTATCAGCGGCAAAATCAGGATCCTGGGCTTCGATGAAGCGTCCTATCAGTCCTTGCTCTGATTTTTTGGCGTATTTCCCTGCTATAATTCGCCCCCTTTTCTTTCTATTAATCAGGAACACAAGTCACAATGTTTAGTTTTGCAATTGGCGCAGGCACAAAAGATTCCGCAGGTAACTGGCTGGAAGTATTTTATCCAAATCCACTTCTCAACCCGGACGCAGAAATGCTCGCCCCTGTGCTGGATGCACTGCAATACCCGGGCGGCAATCAGGCCATCGAAATCAGTGCGGAGCAGACAGCAAGCCTGGCGCAAACTTGCTCAGGCGACATGGGACAATTATTTGCTCAGCTACAAGACAGCAGAAAAACCCAGGTTGTGGTGATTCTTGAGTCGGATGACAAGCCTTCCTCAGTACCTGAAGGCTATCTGAAACTGCATCTCTTATCACACCGACTGGTTAAACCTCATGGCTTAAACCTTGAGGGTTTGTTCGCAGTTCTGCCCAACGTTGTCTGGACCAATCAGGGCGCTATTGCTATTGATGAATTGGCAGACAGGCAACTTCAGGCACGACTTGCCGGTGATACTCTGGATATCCAGTCAATCGACAAGTTTCCCAAAATGACCAACTATGTTGTCCCCAAAGGCGTGCGTATTGCAGACACCTCACGTGTTCGCTTGGGTGCCTATGTTGGCGAAGGCACTACTATCATGCATGAAGGGTTTGTTAATTTTAATGCTGGCACCGCAGGGACCGCCATGATCGAAGGCCGTATTTCTGCCGGAGTATTTATTGGCAATAACAGTGATCTTGGCGGAGGCTGCAGCATCATGGGGACTTTGTCAGGCGGCGGTACCGAAGTTATTTCTGTAGGCGAAGACTGCCTCATTGGCGCCAATGCCGGACTCGGCTTTCCTCTGGGTGACCGTTGCACCATTGAATCGGGACTGTATGTCAGCGCCGGCAGTAAAGTGACTGTCATGGACAGCGACTTGAATCCGGTGCAGGTAGTTAAAGCAAGAGAGCTATCCCATAAAAGTGATCTGCTGTTTATTCGGAATTCACAAACTGGCATCCTTGAGTGTCGAACCAATAAATCCAAGGTCCAACTGAATGCGGAATTACATTCCCATAACTAGGACTCAGCCAAGGAAAACGGACCCCCATGTCGGCAACTCTGGAACTTAGCCAGGCTCTGATTAGCAGACCATCCATAAGCCCTGACGATGGTGGCTGCCAGGTACTGTTGTGCGATCGTTTGGCACAGATAGGGTTTTCGATCGAAGCCCTGCCTTTTGGGGAAGTCACCAATACCTGGGCCAGAATTGGAGACCAGCCCCCCCTGCTCTGTTTAGCTGGCCATACGGATGTAGTCCCTCCTGGCGACCTGACACAATGGCAGTCTGACCCCTTCAATCCGGAAATCCGGGATGGGCGCCTTTACGGTCGCGGCGCTGCCGATATGAAGAGCAGTCTGGCTGCCATGGTCACGGCTTGTGAACGTTTTCTTGAGGCCAATCCAGACTTCAATGGCAGCATTGCCTTTCTGTTAACCAGTGATGAAGAAAGCATCGCGGTGGATGGCACAAGAAAGGTGATGGAAGTATTAGAGGCCAGAGATGAAAAAATTGATTACTGCGTTGTTGGTGAACCCTCCAGTAGTGACACTCTTGGCGATTGCATTCGAGTTGGACGACGCGGATCCTTAAACGGCACACTGACTGTCCATGGGGTTGAAGGCCATGTGGCCTACCCGGATCTTGCAAACAATCCGGTTCACCGCTTTCTGCCAGCATTGAGCGAATTAAGCGCGCAAGAATGGGATCAGGGTAATGCCTATTTCCCACCCACCAGTTTACAGATCTCAAACATACATGCTGGAGAAGGCACCAATAACGTCATACCAGGTGAGATGAGCGCACTATTCAATTTTCGTTTTTCTTCAGAGGTCACTGCAGAAACCTTGATGGCCAGGACTGAAGCAATTTTTAACGCCCATCATGCGAACTACACACTGGACTGGCAATTAAGCGGCAACCCCTTTATTACTGAGGAAGGCGTATTGACCAATGCCGTGACCAATGCCATCAGGGAAGTAACTGGTGTCAAAACAGAGCTTTCTACCGGAGGTGGTACCAGTGATGGCCGTTTTATCGCCCCGACGGGCGCCCAGGTCGTTGAAATAGGCCCCTGCAATAAAAGCATTCACAAGATTGATGAAGAGGTTCTGGTTGATGATCTCGATACGTTGTCAGCTATTTACGAATCCATCCTGCAGCAAATACTCATCTAATTCACCTTTCACGCAGTGAGAAATACCTGGAAATGACAGGCACGTCCGGACACCTGGAAATCCGGCTTTTGCTTTGGGTGCTTTTCCATTTTCCCTGGACGCTTCAGGACAACCCGTTTTTTGGCTCGCTGACAGGCCAGTTCCAATAGTTGCTCAATATCCTCATCTTGATTAGGCGGCAGTAATTGCTGCATCAAGGCCATGTCCTTTTTTACCCTGGCAGTTTTTTTTCTGGGCGGGAACATGGGATCAAGAGTGATTACATCAGGATCATCTTCCATGCTGACCATATAAGCATGCGCATCCGCCATTACCAATGCCATATTGCCCAGGTGGGCACGAATATCTCCAGCGCCCGCTTGCAAGCCACGTCGAAGACCATCATATAATAAAGCAGCTATGAGTCCGGACTTTTCCAGCATCTGCACCTGGCAACCAAGAGCGGCCAGAATATAGGCATCAGCGCCCAGGCCGGCTGTTGCATCAATCACAGACAACGGGCCTTTGGCCTTGTCCAGACCTGCTGCTTTAGGCAACCCTTCCGATCGACGTGTTGTAGCCAAACGATGCTGGAGTTTTTTGGATAGAAAATCCACTCGTGTTGGACTCACCGCTTGGTCCTGAGTAAAAGTCATGGATAATCCTTTACTGTCATAGTGTATGATCGGACCTGAAGTCTCTGCAGGAATAGAAATTCCCTCTGAAATTATTTCTAAGTTCTTGATATCCAAGAATTCGTCAAGCCACAAAATGTCGGCTGGATCACACTTTTGAAGAATTAACTGCATTATTATTGTGTTTTATGAACTGGCTCAATGTTTAACTATTACTTACTTTAAGTATATCTCGTAATAGATTGTTTTATAAGAGTATTTAAATTGAAAAATGCATCATCAACAATTCCCATCCAGCCACTTAAGCCTGCTGGCAGGGACGGCATCAACATTTTGCCACCCGCAACAGGTGGTGAAAAATTGTTGTTTCGGGTCTTTGATAATGCTTCGCCTATTGGTTATGCCCGTCTGAGAAAAGTCACTTCCCGCAAGCGCAGACCAGTTAATGTAGTCGACATGTTTGACCCTGAAGGTTTTGATGCCTATGAGCTAAAAATGATCGAAATTGCACAGAATTATCGCCAGCAAGGGGTAGGCACGGATCTGTTGCAGGAAATCATTCGCTATTGTCGCACTTCAAATATCAAACGCTTAACCGGTGAAATCAAGGGTGACGCCAGAAACCTGAGACACTGGTACCGTAACAATGGCTTCGTCGTCAACAAAGACGACAAGATTGAATTAATGCCCGTGATGAGTTGCCTCTAGCTTAATCCCCTTTCCTGTTTTAATAATCTCATTCTGTTCAGCGCTGTAGTTATCAGTCGTCATCACCGCCTGCTTTTCATCAATCATTACAAATAAGGCGCTGCAATGTACTTACAAAAATTGTACTCACCAAAGTAACAGGGTACTTTAGTTCAGTCTTGTAACTAAATGAAATTATGGACTGGCTAACTACACTTCCTCCTTTGCTTGCCGTTGTTATTGCCATCTGGAAACGGGAAGTGATTCTGGCTTTACTGTCCGCGCTTTTGGCTGCCGAATTTATCCTGGCTTCTTTCAACCCTCTCACAGCCTTCCTGGGTAGCGTAACCCGAATAAGCGCTGTATTTGCCTCATCTGGAAACACTAAAATTCTGTTGTTCAGCCTCCTTATTGGCGCCCTGCTAGCCTTAATGAGCTTTTCCGGTGGTGTCCTCGCTTTTGTTGACTACCTGCTGGCAAAAAATATCGCCAGAACTGAACGCTCAACAGGAATGTTGACGACTTTGCTTGGGGTGGTGATTTTTATTGAGAGTTATCTGAGTGTTCTGACTTCAGGAATTTTTGCCCAGAGCCTGTTTGACCGCTTCCACATGAGTCGTGCCCGACTGGCCTATATCATTGACTCCACCTGCTCCCCGGTGAGCGTCCTGATTCTGTTGAATGGCTGGGGTGCCTACATATTGGGATTACTTGATGGTTACGGCCTGGAGAATCCCCTGGCTATCATGTTAGCCAGCATTCCTCTCAACATGTATGCCATCATCACCCTGATCATGGTTTTCTACACATGCTGGTCAAACAAGGTCATGTTTGCCCTGGCAAGGTTTGAGGCAAACCCACAACCAGAAGCGATTAATGAGGAAGTGCAGAGTAATGGCAAGGCAGTGTTTTTCATTTTGCCACTTTTCATACTCATAGGCAGTTTTATCGGTTTTATGTTCTACACCGGAGATGGGAGCATTATTGACGGATCCGGATCCAAGTCTGTTCTTTATGCAGTGCTGATGGCCATTACCACAGCCTTTATTCTGCTTTCCCGTGAAAAAGGGAATACCGTGAAGTCCCTGATGGAAACCAGTTTCCAGGGCATGGGCAAATTGTTGCCGGCAGTTAGCATAATCCTGCTTGCCTTCGCTTTGGGCAGCAGTATGCAGGCACTGGGAACAGGGGCTTTTGTTGCCAATTTAATTTCTGATGCCTTGCCGTTCTGGCTGATCGCTCCTGTGGTGTTTATCACGGCTGGCATCATTTCATTTACCACAGGTACTTCCTGGGGCACTTTCGGCATTCTGATTCCGGTGGCTATTCCCATCGCCCTTGGCAATGATCTGTCCCCTGCCTTATTGTTGGCAGCAGTGCTCGGTGGCGGGGTCTTTGGCGACCACTGTTCGCCTATTTCCGATTCCACCGTGCTTGCCTCACTGGCTGCAGGGTGTGACCACCTTGATCATGTGCGCACCCAACTTCCCTATGCTCTCCTCGCAGCCGGGTTGTCACTACCTCTGCTGGTGCTGTTCAGTCTTTGAATAACTCGTTTGCCCCATGAGGATGCAGCACAGAGAAAATCATAATAGACTCTTAACAAAGACCAGAACACCTGTGGAGAATGCCGCATGGCAGAACTAACTATTAACGGGGCTACTATCAATACAGATGCCAGCTCCGATACCCCACTGCTCTATGTACTCAGCGATGAACTTCAACTCCAGGGGCCCCGATTTGGCTGTGGCCTGGCCCAATGTGGCTCCTGCTCCGTTCTCATTGACGGTATTGAAACACGTGCTTGCGTCACGCCCATAGCGAACCTTGCCGGGAAAAATATTACTACGCTGGAAGGTATCACAACCTATTACGCGGCAGCCACGGGTCAGGAACGCGCATCCAGCACACCGCTGCAGGATGCCCTGGTAGAAGAGCAGGCCTTGCAATGCGGTTACTGCTACAACGGCATGATTATCAAGGGTACAGAATTATTACTGGCCAACCCCAACCCCAGCGAAACAGAAATACGTAGCGCCATGAATGGGCATTTGTGCCGATGCGGGACTTACCCGAAAATAATCAGTGCTATTCAAAAAGCCTCACAACATATGTTGGCTACCAACAATGCTGAGCCAGCCTGCGAGACGCTGGCATGAACAGTTTAAAATCAAGATTGCCAATCAAACGCCGCTCTCTACTTAAAGCCGGCGGCACGCTGGTCATCAACTTCAGTTTTCATCCTCTGGTCAATGGTCAAACAAGTAACCCGGTTGCTGGCCCACCTGACCCTGAACAAATTGACAGCTGGATAGCAATTCACGCAGACAATACAGCAACAGTTTTTATTGGTTTTGCCGAATTGGGACAGGGCTGTTCCACAGCGCTTTTACAGGTTGCTGCAGAAGAGCTGGATTTATCCATGGCCCAGGTTAATACGACTGGCCTGGATACACACATCACACCAAACCAGGGCGGCACCTATTCCAGTTCCGCCATGCGTCGCGGTGGTCCCCAAGTACAACAGGCTGCCGCTGAAGCCAGGCAGGCCTTGCTTGAATTGGCAGCCCAGCAACTGCAGGTTCCTGTTGCTTCCCTTCAAGTGAACAACGGCATTATTACCAGCAGTGCTGACAACAATGCCCGTATTTCTTATGGTGACCTGATTGGAGACAGGCAATTCGATTTAGCCTTTACCGGAAACGCACCTGTAAAAAACCCTGCTGAGTACAAACTGGTTGCCACAGCAGTTCCGCGCAATGATATTCCTCTCAAAGCCGCAGGTACTTACCGTTACATCCAGCATTTATGTTTGCCCGGCATGTTGCATGGGCGCATTGTGCGACCCCGTGGCCAGGGTGCGTACAAGGACGGCGTCAAGGTGCTTTCTGTTAATGAAGCTTCTATTGCCTCTATTCCTGATGCCAGAGTCATCCGGCAAAATGATTTTGTTGGTGTAGTTGCAATTCGGGAATGGGATGCAGTAAAGGCAGCACAACAACTTGAGGTGAACTGGGAGCTTCCCCGGAGCTTGCCTGGTAATGACAACCTGTTCCGGCAAATGGAAAACGGCGATACCAATGAACGTGTTGCCCTGGAAGAAGGCGACGTAACTGCCTTTAATTCGGCAGCAGTGCGAACAGAATTCAAGGCCACAGGCCCTTACCAGGCGCATGTGCCCTTTGCCCCAAATTGTGCCCTGGCTGATGTCAGTGCTGAGTCAGCGTTGGTAATGTGTTCTACCCAGGATGTTTATAACACGCGCACCAGTATCGCCAACTTGCTGGGTATGGAAACCGAACAGGTGCGGGTGCAATACCATGAAGGTGCCGGTACCTTCGGCCACAGTTGCTGGGATGATGTAGCCCAGGCTGTAGCGCTTATGTCACAACTGGCCGGCAGTCCTGTTCGGGTTCAGCTCATGCGCTGGGATGAACATGGTTGGGATACTTATGGTCCGGCGCATATCGGCAAGGCCAAAGTCTCTGCTGACGACAACGGCAAACTGGTGAGCTATGAATACGAAGGCTGGCAACATCACTGGAGCCTGATTGAAACCACCGAACAAATTGCTAAGGGAATACCTGCCGCAGAATGGCCACCCTTCCCTGCGCAGCAAATCAATCCGCTGACGCTTGGCGGCATGTATGACATTCCGAATCGCTACCTGTTAAATCATCACGTGCCGGGGCTGGATTATCTCAAGGGGGCCTGGTTGCGCTCACCGGTGGATTTATCTTTTGCCTTTGTCTCGGAACAGGCCATTGATGACCTGGCCTTTCAGTTGAACATGGATCCCTGGCAATTCCGCCAGCAAAATATTTCTGAGTACCACTGGCTTGGTGTGCTCAATGCTGCTGCTGAAGCGGCGAACTGGCAATCTCGGCCAGCAGCTGTAAATGCCAGTACTTCGGGCATCGTCCAGGGCAGAGGTATCGGTGTGGGGACGCATCTTGCCTCTTATGGTGGAGCGGTTGCCGAGATCGAGGTCAATACGCAGACTGGTGTAGTAAATATCCTGCACCTGACTGGCGCTATTGATGCCGGGCTGGTGGTTAATACCTCCAACGTGGAAAACCAGATCATCGGTCAACTGGTCCAGACGGCCAGTCGCATGTTGTTGGAAGAAGTCACTTTCAATACCACCAATGTGACTTCACTGGACTGGAATTCCTACCCTATTCTGCGTTTTGAGCAATGCCCCGAAATTACCCCGGTAATCGTACAGCGCCTGGATGAAGCCCCTTCAGGGGCCGGCGAGGAAGTCATGGCCGCTGCAGCGGCAGCGATTGCCAATGCGTTTTTCGACGCCACCGGCAAACGCATGACCATGTACCCTTTCACACCAGAGAGAGTTTTGGCGACACTGTCGGCCTGATCGCGCTATAGCAGGGATTTGATGGTGTCCAGGCAGCCATTGTAATAACTGCTGCCGAACAGGTTCAGGTGGTTGAGCTGGTGATATAACCTGTACACATCAATACGGCGGTCAAAGCCCGATTGAAATGGCCAGACTTCCTGATAGGCGGCTTCACAGGCAGGACCAAAACCACCAAATAGTCGCATCATGCCGAATTCAGCTTCCCGGTGACCGTAATAAGAGGCCGGGTCAAAAATGACGGGCTCCTCTTTTTCATTCGCCGCGGCATTGCCGGACCAGAGATCTCCATGTAATAAGACGGCAGGCTCTTTATCACAGCCAAGAATGCCATCCAGTTTCATCAGCAAGTCATATCCAGTTTCAAGAAGTGGGTCGTCTGACGTGGCGTGTGCTTTGAACAAATCCAGTTGATAGCCAAGACGTTGATCCCGCCAGAAATTCAGCCAGTCGTCCTGCCAGGTATTGATCTGGGGCGTAGTACCCAAAAAATTGCCGACGTCAAAACCAAATTTTTCCTGCTGTGTTGCCTGATGTATCAGGGCAAGCCCCCTGCCCATTTGTTCCTGCCAATCATGCGCGGGCTTTCCTTCAACATAACATTCCAGGATGAGAGTGTTTTCATCAAAATATAATGGCTTGGGTATTTTTAATACCCCCTGTTCCGCCATGAGGTTCAGTGCGAGGAATTCTGCCTTATACATCCCGTGAATGGTTCGAACCACATGGCTTTTAACAAAAACTTTCCTGTGATTGCCCAAAGTGAGAATTTCACAATAATTAATACTGCCACCTGTTGCAGCATGTGACTCACGTATTGTTACCGCTTCCCCAAGGGCATTGGAGAGAAAGGCATCATTCAAGCCGGGCTTCATTCGCACTATGCTACGCCTTTTCCAGGGCATAAAAAAAGCCGGTAGAAATACCGGCTTTTTAAAACAATTTATTGCTTTCGTCTTAACCTTATTCAGGTAATGGCACAACACCACATGGCACATCAGGAATGGGAAGTGGTAATGTTCCAGTAGGATCATCAATCACACAATCGCCATGTTCAAGGTGAGCAAGTGCGGCTGCAACTGATACTTCGATCTCTACAGAGCCTTCAGCTGAAGCACTGCCAACTGCACTGTTAGAAGAAGGTGGGGTATGTTCTATAAGAACTTTGGCTTTACCCTTACCTGTCTTGGCAATCGCTACGCCAGAAATTGAAAGTGCAGCAGCAAGGAATACGGTGAGCAGTAATTTGAACTTCATAGATCAGGTCCCTCAATAGAAATCTTTAGTTAGAATGATGTAATGATAGCTTTTTAAGACTAAGGAAATACCCAAGCAACAGGAATTTTTCCTTTCTTTGTTGTAGCTCAAATCACCATTAATTATGTGAACTGGTTCACACTCTGTTTTTCCAGGCTCCCGCTCGAATCACCAGGACAGGTCTCCTGAATTTTGGGTAATATGCTCTTCAATTCCCAAATGACAACAATAACAACGAAAAGGCAGGGCCAAATTATGAAGACTTCACCAGGCAGCTCCACACCTCTTATTGACAGATTACTTGTTGGCTTATTGTTGGTCCTGACCCTGCCAATCAATGCGGCCGATTCACTTCCACCTGATATACGTACAGATACCCTGTCACGCCTTGATCCGGTAAATCCGGATAACCTTGATGATTACGGAAAGCAAATTTACGACAGAGTTGTCGGATTGGACAATCCCGGTCCCATTTATGGACCGGCCATGTTTTCAGTGCACATGCCGCGGGTGGCTGATGGCATGGATCTCATCAATCAGTACCTGCGCTATGACAGCGAGATTGGTCGCGCCTTGATTGAAACGGCGATCCTGGTCGCCGCCAGGGAAATGGATCAGCAATATGAATGGGCGGCGCATGAAGCTTTGGCGCTGGCTGAAAATGTCCCGCAGTCACATATTGATGTCATCAAATACCACCAATCCACTGACAGCCTCCCGCCCAGGCCCAGTCTGATTGTTCGCTATGGCAGGGAAATCTTTCGTGAGCATAAATTGAGCAGTGAAACCTGGGCAGAAGCTGTGTCACTGTTCGGGCAACAAGGTGCGCTGGAGATAGCGGCCATCATGGCTGATTACGCCATGGCGGCAGTTATTCTGCATGCGATTGATCAACATGTTCCAGAAGATCGCCCCCATCGCATGCCGATCGAGTAGTTAATCACCACATATTCACCGCGAGTAGTTGTGAACACCGCTCTCCCTCTGTATTATGGTAGTGATACAGATTATTATCACCTGAATTCAGTTTCCTGAAACCTTTTCCTGAAACCTTTTCCTGAAACTGTTTTCAGTAACTGTTTCCAGTAACCGTCTTCCAGTAACTGTTTCAAGTAACAACAGATAAATCAATCATAGGAAAACCATGAAGCTCGAACTTGAATCGGAATCTCCCACTCCTGTATTTCAACAAATAATTGACCAGATCCATTTCCAGATAAATACCGGTGATCTTTTACCGGGTGAGAAATTGCCAAGCATTCGTAACCTGGCAGCAGAGTATGAATTAGCAACCAATACCATTGCCAAGGCCATGCGTCAGCTGGAATTTAGAGGCCTGATCATTGCCCAGGATCGTAGCGGTTACCACGTTGCGGATACTGCTGGAAAAGGGGCGGACAATGCCAGCCGTTACCAGGCCCGTGGTGTCTCTTCTGATAAAACAGAAGTCCATAACGTGGTGGATAACCTGGACCATGGCCTGTTCCGCAACGCCTTTTGCAAAATCACCGAAGATTTTCTGACCGGCAATCCCGAGCAGTGCAATGTCATCCATGCCGATGGCAGTGGCACCAAGTCCATTATTGCCTACCTGGCCTACAAGGAAACCGGCAACACCGACGTTTTTCACGGCATATCCCAGGATTCCATTGTCATGAACCTGGATGATCTGCTCTGTGTCGGTGTTAATGGCCGCATACTGATTTCCAACACAGTCAATCGCAATGCCCTGAGCTGTCCCGGCGAAGTCGTTGGTGCCCTGATCAAGGGCAGTGAAGACTTTCTGGCGCAATTGCGGGAGTTCGGTGTCAACATTTACAGCGGTGGGGGTGAAACAGCGGATGTCGGCGATCTCACTGGCACTATCGTCGTTGACAGCGTTGCAGTATCAGTTATGAAGAAAAAGGACGTCATCACAGGTGAGCACATCCAACCAGGACTGGCCATCGTTGGTTTATCCTCAACCGGGCAAGCCAGCTATGAAGACAAAGAAAACAGCGGTATTGGCAGCAATGGTTTGACCAGTGCCCGGCATGACATGCTTGGTCATTATTATGCAGAGAACTATCCCGAATCATACGACAGCAATGTCGCCAAAGAACTGATGTATTGTGGCCCTTACAAACTGGATGACCCCCTTCCAGACTCTTCAATGACAGTGGGAGAAGCCATTCTCAGCCCAACACGCACCTATGCACCCGTTATTTATAAACTTCTGGATGAACATCCCGGCCTTATCAAAGGCCTGATTCATTGTTCTGGAGGCGCCCAGACCAAATGTATGAAATTTGGCAGCGGCAATGTGCATTTCATCAAAGACAACTTGTTTCCGACCCCTGCTGTGTTCAAGGCCATCCAGTCAGCCTCAAAGACCGACTGGAAGGAAATGTATAAAGTGTTCAACATGGGCCATCGTATGGAAGTGTACTGCCACCCGGACGATGTGCAGTCCGTCATAGAGACAGCAAACACTTTTGCCATTGATGCCCAGGTTATTGGCAGAACAGAAGCCAGCGATTCTGGAAACAGGCTTTCATTGACACACGCGGGCAAAATCTTCGAATACACACCATGAAAAAAGCCACTATCAAAGCAGGCAAGGACTGGAAAAACGCGTGGTATGACACTGAGGCAACTGGTGGTCGCTTCGAGCGCCACGATTCTCTGTTCCGTAACTGGATTACTGCAGACGGATCCCCTGGACCTACAGGCATAGGAGGCTTCACGGCAGAAGCTGGCCGTTACCACCTGTTCATTTCACTGGCCTGCCCCTGGGCACATCGTGTTTTGATTTTCAGGAAGCTTAAAAATCTTGAAGACATAATCAGCATCTCCAATTCCTGCACCTACATGGGCCCGGACAGCTGGACCTATGAACCCGAACAGGGGCGGATATTTCTGGCAGATGGTGATGACGACGAATATATCGAGTATCTGTATGAACTTTATCGGCTGGTGGACCCGGATTACGAAGACCGTGCAACCGTACCAGTTCTGTGGGACAAAAAACGCCAGACGATTGTCAGCAACGAATCTGCTGAAATCATTCGTATGCTTAACACTGAATTTAATAACCTGGGTGCTGAAGCTAACCGGGATTTCTATCCAGAATCCTTGCGTCAGGAGATAGATGCCTTAAACGAATGGATTTATCCTACTGTGAATAACGGGGTCTATAAATCCGGCTTTGCCACCACACAGGAAGCCTACGAAGAGTCAGTCATACCTCTGTTTGAAACCCTGGAGAAACTGGAAAGCCTGTTAAGTGACAAACGCTTTCTGCTCGGCGACAAACTTACCGAGGCAGACATACGCCTGTTCCCTACACTGGTGCGCTTTGATTCTGTGTACGTTTCTCACTTCAAGTGCTCTCTGAAGCGCATCGTCGATTATCCTAACCTGTGGGGCTACACCCGGGATATCTACCAGCTGCCAGGCATCGCAGAAACCGTGGACATTGAATATAACAAAGCCCATTACTACGGCAGCCATGACACTGTAAATCCCCACCTGATTATTCCCGTAGGACCGTCACTGAATTTCATGGCACCACACGATCGAGTGGATCTGGCAGATGACCCTTCACCCTTCTAAACGGATGCAGGAGACAAGAGACAGGATGCAAGAGGATGAAATTAAATTACAGGCTCTTTTTTTACATAGTGATTTATAGCTGAAGTCTGAATAGGCGCTTTGAAACAATAATCTTACTGTAACCCCCCCTGCATCCTGTCTCCTGCATCCTGTCTCCTGCATCCTGTCTCCTGCATCCTGCCTCCTGCCTCCTGCATCTTGCATCCCTGCTGGCTTTTACCATCCGTCTTTCCTACAATTCGCGCTCTTCCACTTCCCTAGAATCCAAACTGCAACTAAATCCAGTTGTAGAGATCGGCTGTTATGTTGAAAGACTGGCAATTTAATCCCGACACTCTGTCGACCCTGATCCGGATGGCGCTGCCCATGGTGGTATCCCAGGGTGCTTTTGCGATCATGATATTCACTGATCGCTGGTTTATGGCACAGATCAGCCCTACACACATGGCAGCAGCCCTGGGTGGAGGAGTAGCCTGGTATTTCACCATCTCTCTTTTCAATGGCATTCTTGCCTATGCTACTGCTCTGGTAGCTCAATACATGGGCGCGCAGGAGTTTGGCAAATGCTCTCGTGTGATTACTCAAGGCGTGCTGATGTCGATTGCCAGTTTGCCTTTATTTCTGGTATTGGCTTTTGTTGGCAAAGGCATGTTTGCCGCCATGGGGCATGACCCTGCCCAGGTTGTTGAGGAAGAAACTTATTACACCATCATGACCCTGTTCGGAAGTCTGATGCTGGCACGCACCTGCTTATCCTGTTTCTTTTCAGGCATCGGGCGGACAAGCGTTGTGATGATTTGCGATGTAGCAGGTGTCCTTTTTAATATTCCGCTGACATGGGCGCTGGTCTTCGGACAATTCGGTTTGCCAGCTTTGGGCATAGCAGGCGCCGCCTATGGCTCAGTGGCCAGTATGGTCTTTACGCTGGGGCTGTACCTGGCATTTTATCTTGCCCGGGAAAACCTGCAGAAATTTTCTATAGCTTCCTCATTAATCTTTGACAGGGGAATTGCTCGCCGGTACCTGCGACTGGGTTTTCCGTCCGGCATGGAAATGTTTCTGAACATCGCAGCGTTCAACCTTTTCCTGCTCATGTTTCAGTCCTATGGCATTCCCGAAGCGGCCTCGGCCACCATCGTCTTCAACTGGGACATCCTGTCATTTGTGCCTCTTCTGGGTTTAAACATTGCCATCATGAGCATGATTGGGCGCTTTGTCGGTGCCGGGGACATGACCAAAACCAATGAAGTAACCTCAGCAGGCTACATTCTTGGCATTGGATATTCCCTGATGCTTTGCCTTCTTTTTATAGTATTCAGAAATCAGTTGGTCGAGATCTTCATCTTCTATGAGGAACAGTCTGAAGAGATCCGCTCTCTTGCCCGCTTCATGATGATAGGCCTGAGCTGTTATGTCTTGTGTGAAGGCATACTGCAGGTGGCTGCGGGTGTACTCAGAGGTGCCGGTGACACGCGCTGGATTATGGCTGCCTCCGTATCCCTGCATTGGGCGATGTTGGTACTGCAGTTTTTTATTATCAAGGTCTGGGACTTTGGACCTCGGGTGTCCTGGCTTGCTTTTGTACTCATGATTCTGGCCATTTGCGTAGTGTTCCTGGCCAGATTGTGGAGTAACAAGTGGAGAGATCCGGATCGCTTACTGGCTGTAATGGCCGAATAAAGATCAGGTAGTTAACGGTATTCTCAGAACTACAATCACACCTTCTTCCTCCAACAGATTATCTGCATAGATGTACCCGTGGTGGAACTCTGCAATCATCCGCGCAATATGCAATCCCATGCCCAGATGCGGCTGCTTCTTTTTGCTTTCCGGCCGTACGCTGACCATCGAGTCAAAGATTCTGTCTTTCATATCATGATCCAGGTAAGGCCCTGAATTCGCCACACTGACCACTGCCTCCCCATTATCTTCATAACAGGCTACACGAACAGGCTTGCCTGCATTGGAAAATTCCACGGCATTGGCTACTACCTTGTCCATGAGCTGGACGATGTAATCAGCATTGCCCACGACCCGCACCGGCGAGAGGGAAATCTTGCTTTCAAACTCCAGCGTAGGATAGATCTGCTGGTAATTCTGCACACAGGCATCAATAACCTTGGTGAGATCAGTGCGCTCCTTTTCCGAGGATTGCAGAATTTGCTCCAGTCTGGCTGCTTCACTCATATTGGTCAGGATCAGGTTGAGACGGGTGATGCCCTCTTCTGCGCGCTTGATATACACCTGCGCCTGCTCATCCTGCGTCACAAGTTCCAGATTTTCCAGAGACGAACGCACTACGGTTACCGGCGTGCGTAATTCGTGGGAAAGCCTTGAAGACATATTCTCCAAATAATTAGTGTATTGGCCCAGACGATCAACAATGCTGGCAAAAGAGCGTGACAGGTCCCCCAGTTCATCAGCACTACGGGAAGGTTCTATAGTATTGGTAATACGTCCTGCATCATCAATAATTTTTTCTGCCTGGTTACGCAGACCACGGATACGACCGGATAAACTGGTAGCGAACAGGAACAATGCAGCCATGGTGAACACCAGAATCGCCAGCATGGTGTCAAACAGGGTTTCAAGAGCCTGGTTTCGAAACGTGCGAATACCATTCATGTTCTGATCAACAATCACGGCGCCCAGTACCTGACCATCTGCTGTAATGGGATAAGCCGCTTCCAGGATGCGCGTCGTACTGCCATCGGCTCCCTCATTACCGTTGTTATTAACCGTGCGATAGTTGATAGAGGCCTGGCCGGTCAATGACAGAATCAGATGATCACTGTCCAGCACCCCGCCCTGATACAACTCATCGACAAACTCTGTCGTGGGGCGAGTCAAAACCTGGTAATACAAGGGATGCAAGATAGTCTCTTCCACCCAACCCACGACACCTGAACCGACTTCTTCCTCCGTTAACATCAAACCACTAGCGGTCTGAATATCACCGACACTGAGCAAGACACGCTGGCTGCGGTCCACTACCTGTACCCGGGAATTGGTATGACCCATGCCAGCGACGATGCGATCAATTTCTGGCGTTGGTCTCCTGAGTGTCCCCAGTTCAACCGGGTTGTCGATATTTGAAGTGGCAATGACAGCAGACACTCTTCGGGTATCCAGATCATCAACATCGTAGAGCGCCAGGCCCAGTTTATTGCCAACCATCTCGATAGGCAGGCGCAATTCTATTTCATAGCCCTGCGGAATACGTCGCCACTCTCCCGTAATTCTGGATTCGTATTCAAACGATGAGAAATCCCTTATGTCTGTTCCAATCCGGTAAGGGTAAATAATTTCATCATCATAAGGCGCAATGATATAACGCTCGAACACGCCGTCACGATTGATCAGGGAAAGTCGCAGGGAATCACTGCGATCAACTCGAAGCCCATCCCTGCTACGCAACACAACATAGTCATCCAGCACTCTGAAATAGGCAAACAGGTAGCCATTGTGCTCGCCAAGCATGAGACGAAAGCGCAAGGGATCTCCAAAGATTTCTTCACCCGGAATATTGCTCAGGGGATTTTCCGGATTGGGTATCAGGCTTGAGGCCTCAAAGTGTTGCTCGTATTGTCGGTAATCTTGCCAGTCAGCCAGCGACTTATCATCCACCGCGAGAGAATGGAAGACGGGATAGACATAAAGCTCATTACTGTTTTCCGCCCGACTGTAACTGCTTTCATTGAATAATTCAGGTCGTTCACTAAGCGCTGTGGCCAGGGCTCTTGCAGTGCCCAGGACGGTCTGCTCCTGACCGCGACTCAGATACTGCTCCATTTCCAGAATATAGCTGTATCCAAGCCAGGGAATAACCAGCAGCAACAGGGATAACAGCAACAATTTGAAGCGGATGCTGAGGAGTTGTTTAAGAAATCCTGTCATGTCTTGCTCTGATTCCCTTAAGCGTTCCAGCGATAACCCATACCATAGACGGTATCAATCTGGTCGAATGCAGAATCGCTCAAAATGAATTTCTTGCGCATGCGTTTCACATGGGAAGTAATTGTGCTGTTGTCCACGTAGATTTTGGATTCCTGCATCAGTGCATCGCGACTCTTAACATGACCCGGAAATTTCACCAGGGCATGCAACATCCAGAATTCTGTAACTGTCAGTTCTATCGTTTGTTGTTTCCAGACGACAGTAAGCCTGCTCAAATCCATTAACAGATCACCACGCTCCAACAGGCTGTCTGGTGAAGTCGGCTGATCCATGGCTTCCTGGCGACGAAACAGGGCTGCAATTCGTGCTGTCAGGTGTGGCAGGCTGATATCCTTGGTCAGATAATCATCGGCGCCCATGCGCAAGCCACTGACGGTATCAAAATCATTATCGCGAGCGGTAAGGAAAATGATCGGTAGCGTTTCAGATTGGGATCGTAGCGATTGGCAGAGAGTAAAGCCTCCATCGATTTCATCTTCCAGACCAATATCAATAATGGCCAGGTCAGGCAACCTGATCACAAAAGCATCCTCAGCTTTTTTCCTGTTGGGATAGGTCAGCACTTCGTAACCCTGCTTACGCAAAACATCTGCGTAATTTTCCCGGATAGCGGCTTCGTCCTCGACGATGGCAATTCGTTTACTCATAGGTGCTTCATCACGTATACAAAAGAAAATTTATGCTGACACCACTTTCATGAATCAACAGTAAGCAGGGGATTTGATGCAGGATACCTGAATTAATTCCCTGCTTGCAGGCAAAAAAACCCTGTCAGGATGATTGCCATAATCTTGCCATATTTAATCAGCACAACGCCCTTTTTGCTCCATTAAAAAGCTACAGGTTGGCTCTTAAATAGGCAGCGTTCCCAGGTTGAACCTTGAATTAAACCAGCCAACCCGGACCACTTGAATTTTTTTTAGGACAAAGGAGATTTTGATGAAGCATACCAGATCAACCCTCACCATTCTGTGCAGTCTAAGCCTGCTCTTGATTACTCCCATGCTGCAAGCCGCTGACAGCCAGATGATCAGCGAAAAAGAAAGACATCGTCAAGAAAGTACCGGTGTCATTGGTGGCGCCGTGGTTGGAGGAATTCTTGGCGGTCCATTGGGCGCCATTGTCACCGCAGTATTTGGCGGTGTTGTCAGCGACCAGGCCTATTCCAGAAAAGAAAATAAACTGCTAGCTGCCGAGCTTGAAGGTCAGCGCCAGGAACTGCTGGCCATGCAAGCTGATTACCGGGCTCTGCAAGCCAGCCATCAGGTAGCTCTAAGAAATGCTGAATCTGCCAGGGCAAGGACAGTTAGCCTTTCACAGAGCACTATGCTTCAGAATCAGAATGCGATTACCTGCTGTAAAGATACTGAGCTGTCACTGCATTTTAAAACAGGCTCATCAATCGTAGAACCCTTTTACAACGAGAAGCTGATCGAATTTGCAGCACTGGTAAAGGAGCTTCCTGAAACTGTCATTGAAATCACTGGCCATGCAGACCGACGTGGCGACTCAGGTGCAAACCTTGCGCTATCCCAGCAACGGGTTCAGGCCGTGGAACAAAAACTGCTCGCCCTTGGTGTCCGCAATGTCTCATTGAAAACAAACGCCTTTGGGGAAAGCAAACCAGCCACAGTTGACGACTCCCTGGAAAACAATTTTTTTGATCGCCGGGTGATTTTAAAACTGCTGAGCGCAGAAAACGGACTCCTGACACAAGCTGACGATTAATCAGACATTCAATCAACAATTACAGGTATAGCTGCCATGACTGATCTGCAACTCATTACAGGAAACAAAAATTTCTCACCCAGTTCTTTGAGGCCGTGGCTACTGCTAAAGGAATTCAATGTTCCCTTTACCGAAATTGCCATTGACCTGTTCAAGGCAGACTCTGCTGAAAAGTTAGGCATGTATTCGCCTTCGCTCAAAGTGCCAGTTCTGATACATAACGACATCAAGGTCTGGGACTCTTTGCCAATTTGCGAGTACATTTCCGAGACTTTCCTGGAGGATAAAGCCTGGCCTTGCCATCTGAAGAAAAAGGCTGCTGCCCGTTCTGTCGTGGCTGAACTACATAGCGACTTTCAGCACTTCAAGCGGGAATGGCCCATGAATTGCCAGTTGCAGGTAAAAATGCAGCCGAACGACGTGCTGGAAAGGGAAATCGCTCGACTGGATGCCATCATGTACTGCTGTAGACGTAAATATGGCGATGGCGGCAATTATCTCTTCGGCCGTTTCTCCATTGCCGATTGTTTCATGGCACCCGCTGCCATCTCCCTTCGTGCCTATGGCGCCGAACTGAGCTGGAAGACCAATCTGTACCTGGACACACTCCTGGGTAATTCCTACATGCAGTGGTGGTTGGACCAGGCACATGATGAGCTACAAGCCCTGCCCCTGGAGAAAGCCGGATAGAAAGCCCGATAAAACAACAGGAAAGTATTTGACGGGTGGGTGGGATGGAAGGAACGCTTGTTCGTCACCAGATTGACCTTGAGCTGCGATGCTTTAGCCCGGAACTAAAAATTCCGGGCTTTTTTTTGGGGCCCTCTGATTAATTGTTAATCCGCTTTCAGCCTGAAACTCTCTCCACATTCATTCCACCTGCTGGGTTTTTCGATGGGCGTTAAAATTTGTGTCGCCCTGAGCGCGGGCATTAGCAACTCATCAAAGGCCTCTATATTTTTGAAAGACGGCGCCAACCACTGATTGATTAATGCCCCGTCATCCAGCGGCAACATTAATGGCATTGATTTGGGATGAATGGCTGACCACTGTTCCAGAGGTGGCAACGTGATTATTGATGCACTATGAATGACCTCTCCTGTGTCCTTGTGTATGGTTTCTCTATGCAAGCCACCAAAGGCAATTGCTTCATCCTCAAGCTCTATTTTGTGATAAGTCTTTTTATCGCCCTTACCTTCCAGGAAAGCCGTTGCCGGTATGATGCAGCGGGATTCCCTGAAGGGCTGATAAGCGATAGACCGGGGAGTATTTAACTTGTCTGATCGGGAATTGAACGAGGCATATTTGTAATTAGGCTTTCCTGTCGCCGCATCAATCAGCAGCCACCAAATAGCAGGAATTACAACATTTCTGTCTTTTTCACGACGTATGACTGAAATGGTACTGCCAGGGGCCTTATCCCTTGAAAACAGGATATTTGCCCCGTCTACATCCAGTTTATTCAGGAGTTTTCGGGATTTCTTGTTGTTTTCTATCTGGAAACGGCCGCACATGGCGAAAGTGTACGGTGATTTCGGACATTGAACCAGATACGTGTCCATGACCTGGGTCATGAAATAACTACGCAAAGTGTAGCCTATTGGGAAAAGGGCTTTTATACTTCAGTCCTGTTTAGGGACTAAAACGACTGTCCCACACTTACTTGGGAGGCGGAATGAAAGCAGTTAATAGTTTTAATGAAAAGGCCAGGTTCATCACTATGCTTGGCATATTGGCTGGTCTTGTTGCAGGATCAAACCTGGTAATGTCTGCACAAGCTGACATTCCTGAACTTACTGGATACTGGTCGTTTGGGCAATGTGCTGGGGGACGCTTTTCTGGTTGTATGACCCTGGAAGAAAATGACCCGAAATTAACTGAAAGAGCCCGGGCCTATCAGGCTGCTATTGATGAGTTGGCCCAGCCAAAATATGACTGCGCGCCAATGCCTATTCCACACATGTACACTGACCCTTACAGCTTCCGGTTAGAGCAACTCGAAGACCGTGTGCTGGTTTACTATGGCAAGGATGATGTCGTACGCACCATTTGGCTCGAAGGTCATGGTCACCCCACACCGGCAATCAACGAATTCTTCTATTTTGGCTATGCTCAGGGTCGCTATGAAAATGGGGCACTGGTGGTAACAACAGACAGGTTTACTTTTGATCCACAAGGTCTGAATGCCGATTTCCGGATTCCCTCGTCCACCCAGAAACAACTCTTTGAGCGGTTTTCCCGAGATGGTGACGACCTGGTTCTGGAAGTAAGCACCACTGACACCTTTTTCCTCAAGGAACCCTGGGAGTTCACAATCCGTTCTACTCCTGTAACTGACATGGGGGATGCCTGGACGTGTGAACTTGATGGTGCCAGACGCAGCCTGCGTTTCGAAATTTCCAAATATCCCAATGATCCCGAAGCCGAAAGAATCGACTATCGCTAATCAGGAGTCAAAACATATGAATTTATTTAAACGATTTACTCTCTTCCTGGCCAGTGCAGCATTTCTGATCCCCCAGGTATTTGCCCATCACAGTACTCGGGGTATTTATGATGACGACCTGGTTATGGAATTAACCGGAACGGTCAAGGAATGGGCCTTCGTCAACCCGCATCCTTATCTGACCCTTTCTGCTGAAGATGAGAATGGTGTGCTGCGTGACTGGGATATCAGCTACGGTGGTGCAGCAGTTGTCCATTTAACACGCCAGGGATACCGATCCGATACCTTCAAGCCCGGTGACATCATTACCGTGCACGGAAATCCTGCCCTTAAGCAAGGAGTTTACGGCTTGCTAATGGAAGGCGGTAATAACCATCCAACTCGGGAAGATGGCACACCGGTGGTTGCTGGTGGGTCGATGTTTTAGAATTGCTTTGAATAAAAAAACCCGGCTGGAGCCGGGTTTTTTATTTATGGCGGTGAGGGAGGGATTCGAACCCTCGAACGGTTTAACCCGTTACACGCTTTCCAAGCGTGCTCCATCGGCCTCTCGGACACCTCACCAATTAATCTGAATAAGCTATTCTTGCTTTAACTTTAAACACCGGTCGGGATTGACTCGTCACTTTGTTCCTCGCCCTACGGGCGCCCTACAAAACGGGCGTCAGCACTGCTATCGCAGCATGTGATTCGCAATTTGGCTAAGCCAAATTACTCACCCCTTCGGGGCGCGCTGGGACTACGAGCGTCTGCGCTGCTATTGCAGCTTTCGAACCCTCGAACGGTTTAACCCGTTACACGCTTTCCGTTTAAGGTGTGCTTGCATGCCGCGCTTTTTGCGGCCTCCATCGGCCTCTCGGACACCTCACCAAATTTTATAATTCCAGCTTTCGATCACCTTCACCAAAAAGGGTTCGCACTCTATCCCATGAAAACCCCAAACTCAAGGATTTGCTATGGCCACTCCCTGAAATAATCCTCAATTTTATTTTCCGGGACTTCCCTTTTAACAGTTGGTGTCCCTACATACAATAATCCAACAATCTCATCTTTTGCACTAAAGCCCAGTGCTTTTTTTACTCCGCTATCAAAAGCGGCCTTCCCTGTTCGCCAGATGGATGAGAAGCCAAGGGCATGAATTGCGACGGACATATTTTGTATCGCCGCTGCAGTGGCAGTTATTTGCTCTATTGGAGGGATTTTTGGATGATCCTGGACCTCTGTAACCGCAATAATAATGAGTGGCGCTCGCAATGGCGCGTTAAGCAGTTTGTTTTTCTGCTCTTCTGATTCGGGGTGTAAATTTTCTACAAACACTTCTCCAAGCCTTTCTCGTGCCTCCCCTTTTACGACAAGAAAGCGCCAGGGACGCAACATTCCATGGTCAGGTGCCCGCAAACCCGCCTTGTATATAGCCTCCAGTTCTTTGTCAGAAGGAGCCGGTTCAACCAGCCTCGGTGAAGCTGTTCTTTGCTGTAAAGCGTCAATTGCGTCCAAAAAAATGATCCTTAGTAAGTTTACTGGCGAATATAGCGTGGGAAGTTCTGATAATTCAGACTATTTTCAGTTGTTCTGATGGGATTGATATCCAGCCCACCCCGGCGTAAAAAATTTGCCTCTACCGTCAGAAATTGTGGAGAAAACACAGCATTCAGGTCGCAAAATATACGTTCAATACAGTTCTCATGATAATCATTGTGCTGGCGATAGGAAACCAGGTATTTCAGCAATGCACCGTGTGGAATTTTTTTACCAAGATAACTGACAGTGACAGTCGCCCAATCTGGTTGATTAGTAACAGGACAATTCGAACGAAATAAATTGGTGTAGAGTATTTCTTCTGTTATCTCATCGAACAGCTGTCCTGAACTCTCATCAAGCAGTGCTTTGGATACCTGGTAATCCTTACATTCAATTGCCTGATCATCCAGGCAAAGCCCTGCAGGCAATTCAGGCATTCCTGGTTCATCAGGTCCAAAAACCAGGACATCAACAGGCACTCCTGCCGTAATGCCCAGATCCTTGCTGATGGTAGCTGCAAATTCTTCAGCAGACTCAAACTTCTTCTGGTTCAGAGAATTCAGGTAAAGCTTGAGCGATTTCGACTCCACCAGATGTGATGAAACGGCAGGAAAAACAAACCTTCCCAACAGGGATACAGGTTTACCGTTCACGTCGAGAAAAGATAATTCATAGGCATTCCAGACATCCGCCCCCTGGAAAGGCAATGCTTCGTCATTCAGGCCAAGGGTTTCCCTGTTTTCCTTTCTGGAAATACCAACAAGCAGCCCTGGATCGTATTGCCTGGGATATGAAGAAACTTTACCGAGAGGATTTTCAGTCATTTCAGTCTGCTGAACTAGTGCCTCAAGCCTTTTCCACGATGCAATAAAAACAGGGAAAAAACAAAGAGCACTACTGTAAACAATACCAGCATGGCAAAAGCAAACACGACGTTGACATCGGACACACCCAGAATGCCGAAGCGGAAGGCATTGACCATGTAAAAAATAGGGTTCAGTTGCGACACCAGGCGCCAGAATTCAGGTAACAATTCAATGGAATAAAACACCCCTCCCAGGTAAATCAGTGGAGTCAGCACAAAGGTTGGGATGATAGTAATGTCATCAAATTTATTGGCGAAAATTGCGTTGATAAAACCACCCAAAGAAAAAACTATTGATGACATTAATACGACCAAAAGGGTGATTAACAGGTTGTGCATGTGCAGGCCGCTGAAAAACAGCGAAATAATGGTTGCGATGACGCCAATCGCCAAGCCTCTGGCTACGCCGCCAAGTACAAATCCAGAAAGGATTACGTAGTTCGGGACAGGTGAGACCAGCAGCTCTTCAATACTGCGCTGGTATTTCTGACTGAAAAAGGAGGACACTACATTGGCGTAGGAATTATTGATGACGGCCATCATGATCAGACCAGGCACAATGAATTCCATGTAGGTATAACCACCCATCTCTCCTATGCGACGCCCTATAAGATTCCCGAAAATTACGAAGTAGAGTGAGATTGTTATCACGGGAGGAACCAGGGTCTGCACCCATATCCGCAGGAATCGTCTGACTTCCTTCCAGACGATGGTTTTAAACGCCGTGAGTTTGTAATTTATGGGCAAACTGGACATCAGGTGAGTTGCTCTTGCTTCTGTACTGGATTCTGCTCATGTTTCTGCTCTGGTTTTTGTAACAGGGACACAAACAGTTGTTCCAGGCGGTTGGATTTATTACGCATACTTTTTACCTGTATCCCCAGAGACTGCAATTCTGCAAAAACATCATTCAGATCCTGATCACTATCCAGTGTCACTTCCAACATTGCAGGATCCACTAGCTGGCAATCAAATCCATTCAAATCAGGCGCACTACTTAATTCCGAACGAATATCCAGCACAAATCGCTCCTGGTGGAGTGTTTTGAGGAGGTCTTTCATGTTGGTATTCACCACGATTTCGCCCTCGTCAATCATGGCAATATTTCGGCACAGGGTTTCCGCTTCTTCCAGATAGTGTGTAGTCAGAATGATTGTGGTGCCGGAACGATTGATTTCCTGGAGAAATTCCCAGGTTGACCGGCGCAGTTCGATATCCACACCCGCTGTAGGCTCATCAAGCAGTAATAATCGCGGTTCATGAACTAACGCTCTGGCAATCAGCAAACGTCGTTTCATGCCCCCTGAGAGATTTCTGGCCTGCTGATTCTGCTTGTCCCACAGGCCGAGTTGTTTCAGGTATTTTTCTGCCCTTTCCTTGGCAAGCTTTACAGGCAGACCGTAATAACCGCCCTGGGTAACCACGATATCAAAGACTTTTTCAAAATGATTGAAATTGACTTCCTGTGGGACTACCCCAAGTTCCAGCTTGGTCTCATAGCTGTTGGTATCTACATTTTTCCCAAACACCTGAACACTGCCAGAGGTTTTCCTGACCAGCGTAGAAAGCACGCCAATGGTTGTGGACTTCCCGGCCCCATTGGCCCCCAACAAGGCAAAAAAGTCCCCTTCAGCAACTTCAAGGCTAATTCCCTTGAGGGCCTGGAAACCATTGTCATAGGTTTTAAATAAATCTGTAATTGATATGGCGGAAGTCATGCAGAAACATCTGAAGAATGGAAAAAGCGCGCCATTATAACAATAAAGAGAGCTCTCACGCTGTCTCTTTTTAAGGCCCTTTTTTACCTATATCTCAAAGAACTAAATAGCTTCCGGAAGCTGGCACATCCATGTACCTGCTTACAACATAGTATGCAATTGGAGAAAATTCAAAATTTCCCCTGAAATGACTATCCTCGACCCGCTAAAGAGCCCCTGATAGAATTCTTTGACTTTCTTCTTGCTTAAAATACAAGTACAAAGGAAGCTCACTTTCTTACTGACACTTTATAGTTATTTTCACAGGCATTACTTCTGAATGCAGTTATTTGTTGTTTTACTCATCTTCACCCTTTTGATCTCAGCTGTGATCGGGTACCTGCACAGGAATCAGCTGAACAAGTCCAAAGAAGCCGCAGATCTCAATAGCCCTCTTCCTCCCCTATCAGATGATCAGGTGAAAGCTGGTACGCGGCAGCCCATCGGGGTTGTGCCTGCATTGCATACACAGGAAGACAAAGGGCTTACCTGGCAGGACGAAGTCAGACAATTACGAGACTCAGGGCAATTCATGGAGGCCATCAGTCTGTGCAAAAGGCAGTATCCCAAAATCCTGGCTTTTAGACAGACGCTCATTACTATAAGGGCGCAATTAAAAGAGGATCCCAGCATAACGGAGGAAGTACTCGAATCTCTCTATAAAACAGCTATCCTCGGAAATTGGGTAAAATCTGATACCAGCAACCCTGATACAGAAATGCGCCATAAATTGGAAACGCTGCAAAACTCAAGAAGATACTGGGAAACATTGGGTTATAAGCAGCTGGAATACCTGACTAAAACGGATTGTAAATTCCTGGTAGAACATTGGGGTGAGCCTGAAGCCCATAACAGTATCAATATTTTTCTGGATTCATCTATTCAGACGAATATCAGGCAGTAATTAATCAGAACAATAGTATCGTCGAACACGCTAAGAACCATCGGTAAATTATTATGCTCAAAGAGACACAGGCCTACATCATGCTTGAAATGCAGTCTGGCATGAATGCCAAAGTAAATCCGAATTGGGTTGAAGCTGCTTATCCCTATTTACGGGCTGTTGTGGTTGAGGGTGCAGAGGCCATTGAACACCATGGTTGGAAATGGTGGAAAAAACAGGAGTGTGAGCAGGAGCAGCTGCAAATGGAACTTGTCGATATCTGGCATTTCACGCTGTCGCATATTCTCCTTGAACACCAGGGTGACGAAAAAGCCGCCTTTGCTGAATTAAAGACTCTCTCTAAAGCAGGAAATATCATTGATTTTGACAAAAACAGTATAAATATCAATAAGCTGGACGCCTTGTCAAAGCTGGAGTTATGCATTGGACTGGCTTGTGCGGGTCGCGTCAGTATTGTTCTTTTTGAAGCACTGCTCCAGGACTGTCAAATGGATTGGAATGAGCTCTTTTGCCAGTATGTTGGCAAAAATGTGTTGAATTTCTTTCGCCAGGACCATGGTTACAAGGAAGGTACCTACGAAAAAATCTGGGATGGTCGTGAGGACAACGAGCATCTTGTCGATGCCATGGTGGAGCTGGATTCAGATCACGCCGATTTTAAACATCTTTTGTACCAATCCTTGAAAGACAGGTACCAAAAATCAACGTAACTAACTAATATTTAAAGAATTTGTTAGATTGAAATTGCTTGAAGGCTCGATCTCCCCTTCATGGACAGAAAAGTCCACCAAAAAATCGTCGCTTTCTCTATTGGCAGGAATATTGTTTTGCATCAGGCACAGATGAGCCATTAACTCATCCATATTAGTTTCCTGATTGAGCTCCAGGGTTATTTTCACTGTAGATCCATGTTTTGACATAGTGCCTGATTCCTTAATGGGAATATCCTTATTTCTCGCTCACTCAGGCGTTAGCTGAAAACGCCTTTTACTTCGTTATTGCCTAGTCCGAGACGTTCAAAAGCCCTTTGAAAACTAAAGAAACACCTCACAAAAATGGCCATTACCCAAAAATTTAATCAATATTTACAGCTTGGATAATGCTATGGATATCAGCACAGGATATACCCGTCAAATGATTGTTTAACCAAAACGGAATTTCTTTTTTGCAAGAGCGAAAAAGGCTACTATAGTTGCAATTTCAAAAATGAAATTTCATATTTTTCTAATTATTTCAAATGGATAGATCAAGCAGAACTCTAGGGAGAACGGGAGCATGGTAATTAACGGAAATTCTCAAATTCATGCAGTTGGCGTCTCTTTACCACCACAAATTGTAACTTCGATAAGCCTTATGGAAGAAATCGATTCAGCAAATAGGTTCGATTTGCCCGTAGATTGGATTGACACTCGTGTTGGTATAGAAAAAAGGAGAGTAGCTGCTCCAGGAACAATGCCTTCAGACTTAGCTACCGAAGCTTCAATAAATGCATTAGAAAACTCAGGAATTAATCCTGAACATATATCAATGATCATTTATTGCGGTATAGAAAAGGATTTTATGGAACCAGGAACTGCCCATATCGTTCAAAGAAATTTAGGCTCTAATGGTGTTTGTATGGACGTTACAAATGCTTGTCAGGGGTTAATTTCCGGTGTTTCTGTTGCAGATGCATTTATAGCTTCTGGGGCTGCAGAAAGCGTATTAGTCTGCTCTGGTGAAATTATGAACAAAAATGTGCGTAGAACCATTGATAAAATTAACGAGTATCCCAAAGATTTTTTAAGAGATAGATTGGGTTTTTTAACTGTTGGGGACGCAGGGAGCGCAGTAATTCTAACAAGAAAAAATGAAACTTCTGGAATTAAAAATTTGCTATTTGATTCACAAGGTGAGTATGCCGATTACTGCTATTATCGTTACAAGGATAATGGTGATATTGAAGGTCAAATGTTAATGAGAGGTATTAATTCGATTATTAATTCTATTCATCTCAAAATGATATCAAATACATATCACTACTTAGATTGGGAACCTGCTGATGTAGATGTTTTGGCATGTCACCAAGTTGGTAAAAGATCAGTACGGGATTTATGCAATATTGCTGATATTAAAGAAGATATTGTACCTATAACGTATAAAGAATATGGCAATACGGCATCTTGCTCTATACCATTGGCATTAAGTATTGCAAACCCATCTAAGGGTGATAATATTTTTACTTATGGGCGGCGGTAGTGGCCTCTCGAGTTTTCAGGGCGGCTTGATTTGGTAAGATTTACCAAGTATTGAAAATGGTAAAATCTTTCTGAAAAATAAAAGGAATTATTTATGTTTCAAAATTTTTGGCTAGCTTTTCCTTCTTTAACAGCTTTACTAATTCTTTCCTCTCTTTTTGTAAAGGCTGACAAAAGAAACATACTTACTAATAGCAAACCGCTAGCCTTATTGTTTGTAAGTTTGTTTTGTATTAATTCTATTGAATTCTCCACATATACAAACTTGATTGCACCCAGCCTAATAATGATGAAATCATTTTATGCGGCAGTTTTCTTCGGAATTCTAGGGATATTTTTAACATCTTTGAAAATATCTCAACTGAATATAAATCTAAAAAAGATTTTCAATATAATACTTCCCTGCTTAACAGTTTCCTTAGTAATACTTATGCTAACCACAAACCTTTTTGTTAAGGGTTTTGAATTTATTGGATATTCATACACGCGTACACCAGGGAATTATTATTGGATTGTTCAACTATATTTTCCTGTATATGTTTTTTCTTCGTTATTTTTACTTTTTATGAGCTCGAAGCAAAAAAAAAATGTGTTAAATTCCAAAAAAGCAGGACTGCTTTTATTATCTCTATCCCCAATAATGATAGTTGGAATCGTTGTACTCATATTGATGAACATTGGAATTTCAATTAATGCTTCAATTATTTTCCCTATATTTACAACATTCTTTCTAATAATTCTCATTCAAACAGAAAAAGAAGAGTCGTTTTTTTCTTTGCTAATAAAAATTCCTTTTTCTAAAGAGAGGAAAACTTACGCTAAAATAAAATCTGAAATTCAACAGTTTATGCTAAATACAGAATTATCAAGATCTGCTGAACTGGATACTAAAACTTCATTAAAAGCACTCACGACCTCTATTGAAAATTTAATCGTTCAACACATTGTTGAATCTACAAATGGTAGTCAAATTCAGGCAGCGTCAATTTTGGGAATATCTGCAAGTTCAATTTGCAGGAAGAAGAAAAAGTAAAAATTAATATTTTGTATGAGACTTACAGGTGATGATTTAAGCAAAATAGAAAAGCCCGCATAAGCGGGCTTTTTTGTAGGTAAATTACCTAGAATTGGGGTGGCCGATGGGGCTTGAACCCACGACAACCTGAGTCACAGTCAGGGGCTCTACCAACTGAGCTACGGCCACCATTTAAAACTATTGCAACTGTCCATTTTCAGTATAAATGAATTGCAATTATCCTGCCTTTTATTATCAATCCAGGTATAAATTAATAACTGCAGGATTGAATTGGCACGCCCGGCAGGACTCGAACCTGCTACCCTCGGCTTAGAAGGCCGATGCTCTATCCGGATGAGCTACGGGCGCTCTCATCAGGCCCTACACAGTACTGGAAAAATCCAGTTCAGGCAAAAAATTGGTCGGGGTAGAGAGATTCGAACTCCCGACATCCTGCTCCCAAAGCAGGCGCGCTACCAGACTGCGCTATACCCCGAAAAATCATTCCCTGCGAAAAGCTCGGCATAATACTCATGAGAGTATTCTCCGTCAATCAATTCTACACGAATCTGTACTGGTAAACTGAACAGAACCTGTTTATTCCCTTTCAATACGCCAGGTAGTCACACCATCTTTATCTTCCAGAACAACATTCAGCGCTTTTAATTCATCCCTGATTTCGTCGGCAACTTGCCAGTTCTTTTCTTCCCGGGCCAGGTTTCGTCGTGCAATTAAAGCCTCGATAGCGTCTGAATCCTTGGTATCCGAACCCTCTTTCAAAAAAGTATCAGGTTGCATTTGCAAAACACCAAGTACAGCTCCCAGTTTGACCAGCAAAGCCGCCAGAGATTTCACAGCATCTTCCACGGATTTTTTCCTGTTTATTTCCCTGGCCAGATCAAACATAACGCCTATTGCTTCAGGTGTATTAAAATCATCTTCCATGGAAGAAATGAAGCGGCTTTCAAATTCAGTGTTTTGCGCAGGGATTACCCCTTGAAGATCAATATCCTTCAGAGCATTGTAAAACCGCTCTAGCGAACTATATGCCTGCTCCAGCGTATCCTCTGAGTAATTTATAGCACTTCGGTAATGACTTGAAATCAGAAAATACCTGACAACTTCGGCAGGATAATTAGCCAGTACCTCTCTAATGGTGAAAAAGTTATCCATTGATTTGGACATTTTTTCGTTATCTATTCGCAAAGGGCCATTATGAAGCCAGTATTTGGCAAATTCTTTCCCGGTTGCACACTCCGATTGGGCAATCTCATTTTCATGATGCGGAAATATCAGGTCACTTCCACCACCATGAATATCAAATGTATCCCCAAGACATTTAGTAGACATTGCAGAGCATTCAATATGCCAGCCAGGTCGACCAGCCCCCCAGGGAGAATCCCAACCAGGTTCATCTGGTTTGGCGGCTTTCCACAAGGCAAAATCTCTGGAATCCTGCTTGGCAGCTTCAATGTCTACTCTCGCACCCGACAGTAGCTCATCCATATTTTTGTGGCTTAACTTGGTATAGCCTGGAAACTTCTGTACAGAAAAATAGACATCACCGTTGTTTGCTTCATAGGCAAAGCCCTTTTCTACCAGGCTACTCACCATCTCCAGGATTTCATCCATATGCCCGGTAGCCCGGGGCTCAATATCTGGAGGCAATATATTTAAAGCAGCCTCATCTTCATGCATGATATTGATAAATTTTTCACTTAATTCATCAAACCGGACACCCAGTTCATTTGCCCGATTTATTATTTTGTCATCAATATCTGTAATATTTCTGACATAGGTAACATCAAAGCCACTAAAACGCAGGAAGCGTACAATGACATCAAATACAACCAGCATGCGTCCATGCCCCAGGTGGCAGTAATCGTATGTTGTGACACCACAGACATACATACGGATTTTTCCTGGATCAATAGGAGTAAACTGCTCTTTTTTCCGGGTTAAGGTGTTATAAAGTTGAATCACGGCTTTTTAGATGAATAATATTCTAAGACTAGTTAGTGGAATCATTTTCAAACTTAAGAAGCTATTCAGTAGCTATCAGGAGCTAAATGACAAAAGAACCAGATCATTGATTCTTTTGCTTCGCCCAGGTATCTCTTAGGGTAATGGTCAGATTAAATACCGGTTTTTCTGGTGTTGAATCTTTAATATCAACACAGAAATACCCTTCCCTTTCAAACTGGAAGCGCTCTTCTGCACCAGCGTCTTTCAGACTAGGTTCTGCCTTGCATCCGGTCAGTACACGCAGCGACTCAGGGTTAATAAAATCCCGGTAGTCACCCTCAGCACCATCGGGGCTTTCGTGATTAAATAAGCGGTCATAGAGCCTGACCTCCACATCCAGCGCCTCTAGAGCTGGCACCCAGTGTATAACCCCTTTTACTTTACGACCTTCCGGTTTTGCGCCTAGTGTCGCTTCATCAATAGTGCAAAGCAGCTCTGTTATTTGGCCATTTGCATCCTTGATGACCTCATTACATTTCATCACATAAGACCCACGTAGCCTGACTTCACCGCCAGTGATCAGGCGTTTAAAGCCAGGTGGCGCAACTTCTTCAAAATCAGCCTGGTCAATATAAAGTTCTCTGGAAAAATTGATTTCTCTTTCCCCCAGGCTTTCATCCTTGGGATGTCGTGGCATCGTTATTCTTTCAGTTTTGCCTTCAGGGTAATTTTCAATGATAACTTTTAGTGGGTTTAGCACACACATTGCGCGCGGAGATGTCTTGTCCAGATCCTCACGCAAACAATGCTCCAGCATGCCTGCATCCACAACACTATTTGATCTGGTTACCCCCACCATGTCACAAAAATTACGTATGGATGCAGGGGTATATCCCCGTCTTCGCATACCGTCCAAAGTTGGCATTCTTGGGTCATCCCATCCATAAACAAGGCCTTCATCAACCAACTGCTTCAATTTACGCTTGCTCATTACCGTATAGTTAATATTCAACCTGGCAAATTCTATTTGTTGTGGATGATCAAGAGATTCCAGTTGATCCAGCACCCAATCATATAGCGGGCGATGATCTTCAAATTCCAGTGTGCATAAAGAATGGGTAATTTTTTCGAGGGCATCTGAAATACAGTGGGTGTAGTCATACATAGGGTAGATACACCATTTATCACCTGTTTGATGATGGTGCTGCCTGCGAATCCTGTACAAAACGGGATCACGTAAATTCATATTGGGCGATCCCATATCTATTTTTGCCCGTAATGTATATGCCCCGTCTTCAAATTCACCCGCTTTCATGCGCTCAAAAAGGTCCAGATTTTCTTCTATTGAACGCTCCCTGTCCGGACTGTTTTTACCGGCTTCGGTCAAAGTGCCTCGATATTCCCTGGCTTGTTCCTGGCTCAATGAGCACACATAGGCTTTATCCAGACGAATGAGCTCAACAGCAAATTCATAGAGCTGGTCGAAATAATCTGACGCAAAGTACTCCCTGGCCTCCCAGTCAAATCCCAACCACTGGATACTTGTTTTTATAGAGTCAACAAACTCCAACTCTTCCTTTGCCGGATTTGTATCATCAAAGCGAAGGTTGCAGAGCCCGGAGAACTCACTGGCGGTGCCAAAATTAAGGCAAATGGATTTAGCATGGCCGATATGCAGATAGCCATTCGGTTCCGGAGGAAAGCGGGTGTGTACCCTGCCTTCATTTTTATTATTCTTCAGATCTTCACGAATAATATGGTGAATAAAATTGGAGGGTGTTGGGGAGGAATCACTCATTAAGGCTACAATCTTCCTTCAGCTTTCGCATTATTCGTAAAGGCCGTATTATAGCCGTTCTCACCACCGCTAACTACACACAAAACCAAGAACACAGCTCTAATACAAGGATTCAACATGATCGTTTTACACACCTCTGCTGGCAATATTACCCTTGAACTGGATTTTGAAAACGCGCCGGTTTCAAGTGCAAATTTTTTGGAATATGCGAAGTCCGGGCATTATGACGGCACAATTTTTCATCGCGTGATTAATAATTTCATGCTCCAGGGAGGAGGCTTTGAGCCTGGCATGGAACAAAAGGAGCCTGGCAACCCTATTCAAAATGAAGCGGACAACGGTTTGAAAAACGAAACAGGCACCGTTGCCATGGCCAGAACCATGGAGCCTCACTCAGCCACAGCCCAATTTTTTATTAATGTATCCGACAACGCATTTCTCGACCATACCAGCAAAGACGCACAGGGCTGGGGATACGCTGTGTTTGGAAAAGTTACTGATGGCATGGATGTTGTGAACTCCATTAAAGAATGCAAAACAGGCTCTATGATGGGCCATCAGGATGTCCCCCTTGAAGATATCGTGATTACATCGGTTACAGTTTCTGATGGCTAAATCTGAACGGATACTGTGCATTTCTGATCTTCACCTGAATGATCAGCAGCCTGAAATTTTCCATGCCTTTAAAGTATTTATGCAGGAACAGGCATCTAAGGCTCAGGCCTTATACATCCTTGGTGACTTTTTCAATATCTGGATCGGCGACGACGACCCTGCTGATTTTACCGCCAAGGTAAAGCAGGAATTACTCACACTGGCCAATTCAGGGACAAAAATTTATCTCATGCATGGCAATCGCGATTTCCTACTGGGCAGTAGTTTCTGTAATTTCTGTCAGGTCCAGCTCATCAATGAGCCTTTTGTATTGGAATGCTTCGGCTCGTCCTATTTACTGATTCACGGCGATTCACTTTGCACCCGGGATGTTGGCTATATGGACTTTCGCACGATGGTACGCAATCCGGTCTGGCAACAAGACTTTCTCTCAAAATCCCTGACTGAAAGGCGAACCTTTGCTAATCAGGCCAGGCAGCAGAGCAAGGCAATGTCCAGCAACAAGCCAGAAGACATTATGGATGTCAGCTCTGAGGAAGTGGTTTCGTTAATGCAGGAGTACAAGCAGGAAATCCTTGTGCACGGGCATACCCACAGGCCAAACATTCACGCTGTTGATCTTGAAGCTGGCAAGGGTAAACGCATTGTCCTGGGGGATTGGGGCCAGTCCGGGTGGTACCTTGAGCTATCACCCGAAGGACATGAACTTATCAGTTTTGCTATTCAGGCTTAGCCCTTTCAAGACCACACCCGTTTTGAAGATTTCAGGGAACAGAATTCAGGACATCATTATTCAGGAACACGCGTACCCCTGAAAAACAAGGGAGTACCGTCGGCAAAAGAGATGTCACGCCCTACTGCTTTCAAACTGCGGTCACGCGCCTGATAACCAAAGACATTCAGTTCAGCACCAATAGGTATTGAGTCTTTTGTAATCCCTTGTCGAAACAGGGAGTTTGGGCTTCCGCCTTCAATCATCCAGCTTTCCTCAACGCCGTTTTCGTTGACAACCGCAATATGAATCCAGGAGTGAGGATTGATAAGTTCGACCTTGGTCACTGTTCCGTTTATCTCAATAGGAAGGTCAACACTGAATTCCTGGGCAAAAGCGTGATGGGCATTTACCTGACAGGATTGAAAAACCAGAATAGTAAACATCATCTGCAGTAATTTTTTCATCTGTTATTCTCTCTGAATATTTCGACCAATTTTCAAAGCCTGCATTTATTGCCCGGCTGCCCTAATTGCGTCCAGCTCTTCTATGCGTTTGCCGCTCAGGATATTTTCTATGCCGTAATTTCCCTCATGGCAGGCATATTCAAACATGGGCCCGTCGATACTCTTGAAGGGGTAAGTCCCCGACCAGCTTTGCGTCCACACAGTGGGGTCTGTAATGGTGAATTCATATTCTACCGTGTCATCTGCAACACGGGTAAAGCGTTCAACAACATGATTATTGGTACTTAGTGACACTCCCCGCATCCCATTGGCATCGGTTCTGCCAGAGAACCCTGTCGTTTCAACTACAAGTGTGTCGCCCTCCCAGTGCCCCCTTGAATTTCCCAACCATTGCGGAAGACTGTTTTCTGAAGGATCGCCTCCATCCAGGGGAATAATGCGCACATCATGGATCATTTCCAGTTGCAGAATGACAAAATCTTCAGTCTGCATGAACTGGTAGGTACTGTTATATCCCAGCGGTAACATAGGTGGACCTTCCTGCCCCCAGATCAGGCAGCGCTCTGACAAACCCCGGGTTTTGGCACTATCCCACTGGTGTTCCGTGCGCCAGGCATTGTATTCAGCTTGCCGTGCTCGTGCTTCTGCCGTTGCTGCCGGTATGCGGCCATTGGGCGGATCGTAGATAATTGACGTTCTCAAATTAGGGGCAATAGTGTCGGCAGTCCTGTTCATCAAATAATCGTCAAACTGGTAATGTACATCTTCCGCTGTTCCAGCCTGGGTTTCATCGCTTTCCCCTTCAAAGGCAAGTCGTAGCCTTTCCTGATATTCCTCAAGCGAGTAAAACTCTTTATTCCCAAGCGCGGCCGGGCGCTGCAAAGGCACCATGCTTGAATTGGTGAAGTAACCCTGAATCGATGGATCTCCCCATGAAGTTCGTGGCATCTGCCAGGTTTCGTCCTGAGCCATTACAGAAAAAGACAGCACATATAATCCAGCCAGAACCGAAGCTACCAGTTGATGATTTTTAATCATTGCTTTCTCCATTTCCCTCGTCATTAAGTTCAATCCCGAGGTTTTTAAAATAGTTTTCCCTGCTGACGTGGCTATACATGATTTCTTCAGCAAATTCCGGGCATTTGAAATCATACAGCCTCGCATTCTCTTCTACGCGCCTATACAGGGGCATGCTAATAACCCAGGGTTCTTCATAGACTTCCGGGTCTTCAATAGTCACTTCGTAGTTCAGATGATACGGCGATAAAAGTGTATAACGTTCAGTCATTATCGCCATCGAGGTATAGTAATTACCTGATCGATCAAGCCAGTTCGGGTTTAAGCCTTTTACTTCGATAACCAGCGTATCCTCCTCCCAATGGCCGTTAGACCAACCCATCCAGCTGTCAATGGGGGCATTGATATGATTACTCATAAACACCGTTCTGACAGCTCCCGCAAACTGGTAGACCATCATGATATCGGTGTCTGTCTGGAATATCTGAAAGGGCTGAGGCATGTAGGTCGCACGAGGGATACCAGGCATAAAGCATTTGGCTTCTGGATCTTCTGTACGGCGATTGGCGTAATTTTCCTGGCGCTGGACTAGTGCTTGAGTCTTATAGGGAATTGTTCCACCTGCAATCACACTCTGACCGGGGGGGACAGCACCAATAGCACCAAGGGATTCAAGTGCCCCCTGTTCTGCCACCTGGGCTTCAAGGTTCCAGTTGGCATTATTCAGGCTCTGCCAGATTCCGCTAAGATCTGGTGATCCATCAGGACGACGCGGAATATCATTAGTTTGGGCCTGTAAAAAGCCCGTGAATAACAGCAAACTACAAACAACTGTTACTTTGATTTTCTTTCTAAACATCGCATTTCCCCTCTCAACCCCAGAGAATAAACTGCGCTTTCTTAAAAGTCTATGCCGCCCGGACCCCTCAATTTGAGCTGAAATTGCCAATATACCGTTCAAAATGGGCCTGGCTTAAATCAAAGAGCTGTTGATTGATATCCAGGATCAGATCTTTCAGATCGGCTCCAGCATAGTCAGGCTTCAGTTCAACCCCCAACTCATTCAAGGCAGTAATTCTGTGTAAACGCTTTTGGAAGAGATTATGCAGCCAACAGTAGGGTGACATTTCCTTATCATAGAAAAATCGGTAATCATCCAGGGCCTGCTGCAATTTACTGACAGAATAAATGTTAAACCTTTCCGCCATGATCTGAGTAGTAAGTTTGTCAATTCTACTCAAGACAGCTCTTTTTTCTTGATCGCTATACTGGTTCCAGTGGATAACTTCATAGTTGAACCGTTTGCAGCCACGGCATATCTGGTCCCCCAGGGAAGTCGTGGAACAGATACCAATGCAGGGAGTTTTTACACTTTTCATGGCAAGAATTGTACCTTGCAGCCACGAACTGACCTAGTCTTGGCAGTCCATTTCAAGTAAAATCGCCGCTTCTTAATGCCATCATGGCATCTCCCAAGACACATTTCTATTCGTGAGGAATCAGTAGTGCTTGAAGCTTATCGACGCCACGTGGAAGAACGTGCTGAACTTGGCATTGTGCCAAAACCATTAGATGTGGAACAAACCGCAGCCCTGATAGAATTGCTCAAATCACCTCCAGCAGGTGAAGATGACTTCCTTCTGGATTTAATAAGCAATCGCGTACCAGCCGGCGTCGATGAAGCCGCTTATATCAAGGCTGCTTTTCTATCTTCAATCGCCAAAGGGGAAGACAATTCACCTTTGATCTCCAAAATGGACGCCGTGAAATTACTTGGCACCATGCTGGGGGGCTACAACATCAATACACTGGTAGCCTTGCTGGAAGATGCTGAGTTAGGCCAGGAAGCCGCAAAACAGCTTTCACATACCCTTCTCATGTTTGATGCCTTCCATGATGTGGTTGAATTGGCTGATGCCGGAAATGCCAATGCCAAGGCTACCCTGCAAGCCTGGAGTGATGCAGATTGGTTTAAAGCCAAACCCAAGGTACCTGAAATAATCACCACAACCGTATTCAAGGTTCCAGGTGAAACCAATACAGATGACCTGTCACCTGCACCAGATGCCTGGTCTCGACCTGATATCCCCTTACACGCCCTTGCCATGTATAAAATGCCTCGTGAAGGCGTTACCAATGCTGTCACCCAGATCGAAGAACTCAAACTGAAAGGGCATCCTGTCTGTCTGGTCGGAGATGTAGTCGGCACTGGGTCCTCACGTAAGTCTGCTACCAACTCGGTGCTCTGGCATATGGGTGATGATATTCCCCATATACCAAACAAGCGCAATGGCGGCATTTGCCTTGGCAGTCAGATAGCGCCTATTTTCTTTAACACTATGGAAGATGCTGGCGCCCTGCCCATTGAGTGTGATGTCAGCAAGATGGAGACCGGGGATATACTGGATATTTACCCCTATGAGGGCAAGATCACCCGCAATGGTACTGATGAAGTTATCGCCACATTTGTAATGAAAACAGACATGCTGCTGGATGAAGTTCAGGCTGGTGGCCGTATTCCCATGATAATTGGTCGCGGCCTAACAGATCGTGCCAGGGATAAACTGGGACTGCCGCCTACTGATATTTTCAGAAGGCCCAAGGCTGCAGGGGAAAGCAAAATTGGCTTCACCCTGGCCCAGAAAATGGTTGGCAAGGCCAGTGGCGTGGAAGGTGTGCATCCAGGTACTTATTGTGAACCCAGAATGACCACTGTAGGCTCCCAGGATACAACCGGGCCAATGACACGGGACGAATTAAAAGACCTTGCCTGTCTGGGCTTTACCGCAGATCTGGTCATGCAGTCCTTCTGTCACACAGCGGCATATCCCAAGCCGGTAGATATAGATACGCAACATTCTTTGCCTGATTTTATGCAGACACGCGGTGGAGTATCTTTGCGTCCTGGCGATGGCATTATCCACTCCTGGCTTAACCGCATGCTCCTTCCGGACACGGTCGGCACAGGTGGAGATTCCCATACCCGTTTCCCCATCGGTATTTCCTTTCCTGCAGGCTCAGGCCTGGTCGCTTTTGCTGCAGCAACTGGTGTCATGCCTCTGGATATGCCTGAATCGGTTCTTGTGCGATTCAAAGGAGAAATGCAGCCTGGTATTACCCTTAGAGACCTGGTCAATGCTGTCCCCTATGCGGCGATTCAGAGAGGTCTGCTTACAGTTGAGAAAAAAGGCAAAAAGAATATCTATTCTGGCCGAATTCTGGAAATCGAAGGCTTACCAGACCTTAAAATTGAACAGGCTTTTGAGCTCTCAGATGCCTCGGCTGAACGCTCAGCTGCCGGTTGCACCATCAAGCTGAACAAAGAACCTATTATTGAATACTTCAAGTCAAACATTACCCTGCTACGCTGGATGATTTCCCAGGGTTATGGGGATCCTCGCACATTGGAAAGACGTGCGGCGGCCATGGAAGACTGGTTGGCAAACCCTGAGCTCCTTGAGGCCGATGCCGATGCCGAATATAAGGAAATCATTGAAATTGACCTCAATGAGATTACCGAGCCCTTGCTAGCCTGCCCGAATGACCCTGATGATGTAAAACCTCTGTCAGAAGTTAAGGGCACCAAAATTGATGAAGTCTTTATTGGCTCATGCATGCTCAATATTGGTAATTTCAGAGCAGCTGGCAAGGTCCTTGAGCAGGTTGAAGGCGCTATTCCCACCCGACTATGGATTGCACCACCCACCAAAATGGATCAGCACCAGTTGACTGAGGAAGGCTACTATTCCATTTACGGCAAAGCTGGTGCTCGCACAGAGATGCCTGGCTGTTCCCTGTGCATGGGTAATCAGGCAAGAGTAGAACCTGACTCCACTGTCGTATCTACATCGACGCGAAATTTCCCCAACCGACTGGGTGATGGCGCAAACGTCTACCTGGCCTCTGCAGAGCTTGCAGCGGTGTGTTCCATCCTGGGTAAAATCCCGGATATGGAGGAATACATGTCGTATATGGATAAGCTCAATACCATGGCCGATGATGTCTATCGCTACATGAATTTCAACGAGATTGAAGCCTATATGAAAGGAGCAGAAAACGCGGCGAATATTCCTTTGCAGAATATCCAGGAAGTCCAAAGATCCCCGGATGCCTGATCAGGAATAAAAAAACCGCTGAAATACAGCGGTTTTTTTTACTGCAACTTTACTCAAGCGGGTGCTGGCTTCCCGGCAACCTCGTCTGTCTCTGCGTCTGAAACTGTACTGCCTTCAGACTTTTTACTGGAATCAATTTTCAGTCCCAACAGAATGATTGCTGCAATCACGGAACCTCCCCCCATAATAATAGAAAGACTGGGCAATTCCAGACCTGCCTCCAGAAGATAACCTGCAAGAATAGGTGACAGCACTGACCCTCCCCTGCCAATACCGACAACAAAACCGGTACCAGACGCTCGGGCATGGGTGGGAAAAACCTGTGCCAGGATAGCGTACATACCCACAATACCGGCATTGGTAAAAAAACCAGCCATGGCGACATAGAATTTAATGCTGGTCAGTTCTGCAGGTGAGCGACCATATATCGCGGTAAAAACCCAGGCCATGATAAATGTGAATATGGTCAGGGATTTCAGGCTAAAACGAATACTGAGAATACCGAAGAATACACAGCCCAATGCGCCCCCTATGCTTGCCCATGTCAGTGCCTCGCCCGCCAGGAAAGCAGGAAAGCCCATATCCACTACCAGCTTCGGGGTCCATTTCAGAAGGTAATACAGCGTGATGACGTGCAGGAAATAGGCAAGCGTGACTATGATCGTGGTGCGAATCATAAGTTTGCTGAACAGGAATGACGTAGATACCTTTCTGGTCGCTTCATCAATATCGGGTAATTGCGCGATGGCAGCGTGACCCAGTCGTTTCATCGTGGCATTGATCTTGTCCAAAGCGCCTTTTGGCTGTTTTCGGGCAAGCCAGTGTACGGATTCCGGCATGACGAAATACACAATCGGAATAAAGGCCGCAGAGACGGCAGTGCCGAAATAGAATATCGAACGCCAGTCAAAGACCTGCATCAACTGGGTAACCACCAAGCCGCCAATGACACCTCCAACCGGGTAGCCAACGGCCATGGTTGCGATGCAAAAACCACGGTTTTTGTTATTGGAAAACTCTGCTGCCTGGGCATTCAAGGCAGCCAACATACCGCCAATACCGAGGCCAGTGATCACACGCCAGAAGCCCAGTTCTGCCAGGCTGGAAGTTGTAGTCACCATGAACATGCCAATCACCATTGCCATCAGGCATCCCATGATTGTTGGTCGCCGACCCATTCTGTCTGCCACGCCACCGAGAAAAACAGACCCTAGCATCATGCCAATGAGTTCCATGGATAGGACATAACCCAAGCCTGCATTACCAAGCTCCCACTCTGCTGCAATACCTGGTCCTGCAAAACTGATTGCCAGAATATCGAAACCATCCAGGGCATTAAGACCAACGGTAATTGCGATGATCAGGTATTGAAGGCGCCGCATGGCTGATTGATCTAGGGTTTGACGCGGATCTGTATGCATGGAATTCCCCTGGAAATGTTCTGGCCGCATTCAATCTCAGCCAAAAAATCTATTAATTTATTATTATTCTTACCGGGTAAGGACAAGCGCAGCAGGCACAAGGTTAATTCAGAGCCTGGGCCAATACAACTTAGTAATTGATCCTGATTATTTATTGAAGGCTTTTACTCACCACCTCATAGACATCACCGGAAAGACCTTCCACATCCAATATTCTTTGTAATTCGGTCTGCATCAACTGTTGTCGTTCAGGGTTGAATTTTTTCCAACGTGTTAATGGGGTCAGGAGTCTTGAAGCGATCTGAGGATTAATATCATTTAACAAAACAATCTGGTCTGCCAGAAACTCATAACCACTGCCATCAAGCTTATGAAAGCCCACCGCATTATTATGGCAAAAAGCACCAATCACACTGCGCACCTTGTTCGGGTTTTTGATATCAAAGGCTTCATGTTTCATCAGCTTTCTGATCTGTTCAAGATTGTCAGGAATACTTGCTGCACTTTGCATTGAAAACCATTGTTCCACCACCAGACTTTCATGCTTCCATTTAGTATAAAAATCGGCAAGCATCTGCTCTCTTAAACCAGAGCTTTGACTTGAAGGATTATTTACCACTGCCCTCAGAGCCGCACTGGAATCTGTCATATTAGTAGCTGATTCGTATTGGCCTTTGATGAGAGTCCAATATTCCGATTTATCCAGACACGCCAGGTAATTCAAGGCGGTATTTTTAAGGCTGCGTCGTGCGACATCCTCGGCAGTAAAGCTGTACCCTGTATTACTTTCACAGTGCTTATAGACAGCCAGAAACTTTTCTTCCAACTCTCCAGCCAGGTGCTTTCTGAGTGATTCTCTTACCTCATGAATGCCATCTACATCTACTTCTTCTGACAACTCAGCCAGGTAGGCTTCGGTCGGTAAAAGCAATAAATTGGCCAACATTGCCATATCCTGTTTTTCAACATGAGCATCATCAAGTACTGAATCCAGAATACTTGAAACAGCAGACACTATTCCGGGATCAATCTCCACCTCACTCTCCTGCCCTCTGGCAGACAGTAAATCATCAATAACTTGCAAGGCCATCTGCTGCGACGCTTCCCAGCGTGTAAAGCCATCGCGTTCATACTGCATAAGCAAGGTAAGTTCATCGCGTGTATAGGGATAGTTCAATTTGACCGGCGCAGAAAAGCCCCGCAGTAATGCTGGTATTGGATAAACCTGTACATTTTCAAATATAAATTCCTGTTCTGCTTCACTCACATGAAGCACTTCTTCCACCTCACCAGCATTCCCGTTTATTGTAAGTGGTAAAGCCTCGCCATCAGGACCAATCAATCCCATGCGTAGAGGAATATAAAAAGGCTTCTTATCCGGCTGCGCAGGTGTAGCCGGGCATGACTGTCGTACCTTTAAAGTAAATATCCTGTTGTTCTCATCGTAATCACCTGTGACATCCAGTTTCGGCGTTCCAGCCTGCGAGTACCAACGCCTGAATTGCCCCAAATCCATACCTGATACTTCTTCCATGGTTTGTACAAAATCTTCAGTAGTCACTGCCTGCCCATCAAAGCGCTCAAAATACAGATCAGTGCCTTGCCTGAAGGTTTCAGGGCCAAGCAGGTTAGCCTGCATTCTCACGACCTCTGCCCCTTTTTCATACACAGTAACGGTATAGAAATTGGAAATTTCCATATAGGATTCCGGCCTGACTGAATGCGCCATGGGACCAGCATCCTCAGCAAACTGAACTGTCCGCAAAAAACTGACATCTTCCACACGCTTTACTGCCCTTGAACCCATATCAGCTGAAAACTCGGAATCCCGATATACGGTGAAGCCCTCTTTCAGGCTTAACTGAAACCAGTCACGGCAGGTGACCCGATTGCCTGACCAGTTATGAAAATATTCATGAGCAACAATTGCTTCTATTCGCGCAAAAGCCTGATCTGTTGATGTAGCAGGGTTTGCCAGGACACAGGAGGAATTAAAAATATTCAACCCCTTGTTTTCCATTGCACCCATATTGAAATCATCTACGGCGACTATCATGAAAATATCCAGATCATATTCACGCCCGTAGACTTCTTCGTCCCATGCCATGGCTTTTTTCAATGAAGTCAGTGCGAATTCACATTTATCCAGATCTTTTTCTTCTACAAATATACGCAGTTCGACCGTTCTGCCTGAGCAGGTAGTAAATTGGTCATCCACAGATTTAAGATCGCCTGCTACCAGGGCAAACAGATAGCTGGGTTTTTTAAAGGGATCCTGCCATTGCACCCAATGACGACCACCTTCCAGCTCTCCAGAATCTATTAGATTGCCATTGGAAAGCAGGACGGGATAACGGGATTTGTCGGCCTCAATACGCGTGGTATAGCTGGATAGCACATCTGGTCGGTCGAGGTAGTAAGTGATTTTTCGAAAACCTTCTGCCTCACATTGCGTACAAAACATCCGCTTTGATTTATACAGACCTTCCAGGCTGGTATTGTCCTGTGGCTTGATTTCAGTTTCACATTCCAGGGTGAATTGTTCAGGTACGCCCTTGATAGTGAGACCGTCATCAGCAACGGTATAGGTATCTTGCTCCAGTAGCACTCCATCCAGGAGCAGTTTTTTAAGGACCAGATTGCGGCCATGCAAATTCAGATCAGTATTTGATTCTTCAGCTTTGGCCTGGGGATTTCTCCGTAACAACAGCCTTGATGTAACCACTGCATGATCTTCAAACAACTGGAAGGACAGATGTGTCTCATCTATCAAATAGGCGGGACACTCGTAATCCTTCAAATATACCGACTTACCCTGATGTTCTTTCATTAAATTTACTGCTGCTGAATTGAATTAGATGTGTATTTTGTATCAATGCTCTGAAAGTGACACCTGATAACCTGAGAAACGTCTTAGATTGATAACACCGGTATCCAGAATAAGGTATTGCCCTTTGATACCCGTCAATGTACCTGCAACATCAGGATTATTATCAAAATTTAAAGACGTGATTTTCTCCGGGTATTGGCTTACCGGATAATTGATCAAGACAGGCTCTACTCCTGTTAAAACGCTGATGGCATGAATTCCAAACTGTTGTTCAAGTTCAACCAGTTCCTTTTCACATAAAGCCAGCAACCTTTTTTTCTCACCTTCCAGATCAACTGCTTCGGCTTGCCCTTTGAGCATATTGCGCCAGTTCGTCCGATCACCCACATGCTGCTTGAACATCATTTCTGCAAATCCAGATTGCTTTCTGGATCGGGCACGCATCACTGGCAAAGCCTGAACCGCTCCCTGATCAATCCAGCGAGTTGGCACCTGGGAAGCTCTTGTTATACCTACTTTTAGACCGGAGGAATTTGCCAGATAGACAATATGATCCTGCATGCAGAATTCATCACCCCAGACCGGTTCCCGACATGTACCAGCGTCGTAGTGGCATTTTTCTGGTGAAATAATACAGCTATCACATTGGGCTAATTTCTGGAAACAGGGATAGCAGTAACCCTGATTAAAACTTTTATTGGTGTCACGTCCACAATGAACACAATTGATCTTGCCCAGGAATCTGAGCTCAATTGACTTGCCTATTAACGGATTCAAAGGAGCCTCGTCTTCCCCCAGTAGCATTGTATAAGCCACAGGGTTTTCGAGCCGGGCCCGCATTTTGTGTAACTGCCCTTGGAGAATTTCAGCCATTATTGATTGTTTTCCCGGGTTTTGTTTTTACTGCCACCTGTCTTGCATTGTTGTTTATTCAGATACCCCACTCTTTGCTCAGGGGCCAAAAACGTCTGGTCATAAGCGATCACAGCCTGGAGGCAATTGGCTTTTTGCTCATCACTTAATTTGTCACCATTTTCCCATCTGCCTAATTCGATAGCTGATTTCAATTTTTGATGAATTTCAGGCGTTATATTTTCCAGGATCTCCTGGAGGCTGTCTGTCTGTGTGTTCATTTCGTTCCAGCGTTTCTTTTAATCCGACTGAATAGCGCGGTTAAAGCACCAAAGACTGCACCGGCGACGAGGCCACCAATATGCGCTTCATCAGCAATCATAGCCAGATCAATGGCTGTCATGATAACCAGGCTTATCAGCAAAAAAACTACCAACGCTCCAGGTAAAGCCAATCTTTTTGCCGGATCAATCAATTGCCACATCACAATATAACCAAACAAGCCGTAAACTACGCCGGACATCCCGCCAAAAAGGTTACTTCCCCCATATATAAACTGCACTGTGTTTGAAAACAAGGCCACAAAAATAATCAGGATGAACATAATCCAGCTGGCCTGGACCGCTTCAATTCTGCGACCGAATTCCCAAAGCCAGAGCATATTAAAAGCCAGATGTATTAACCCGCCGTGCAGCAGAATGGGTGAGATCATTTTCATGAAGTAAGTCAGTGAGAAAGTTTCTACAACCCTGTCGAGATTGATGATGCGGGTACCAAAACTGAAATCCGGATACAACATACTACGTACCAGATCAGACATAGGATTCGCATTTAGGGGAGCTAGCAGCAAGAGCACCCCGCATACGGCGATTAATACCAGGGACAGAGGCGCCTTTTGGAAAGCCGTAAAAATATTCCTGACATAGTCGGAGGGTTTGAAAAAGGCCACGAAATTACTGGAATCATTTTCCAGCGGCCTGATCTCACCATTGAGCCATCGCTGATACAACTGCCCTGTCTGCATAACCAGACTCGCGTCAGGAACAGTGAGAATCTGGCGATTCTCTATGCGGTGAATTCGGTGAGATATTTTATGCTGCCACAACAAGCGACTGAATTGTGACAAATCGTCTTCCAATGAAAGGTCTAAAACTTTAATCATTTTTACAGGGCTTACACATTACCTGTTGGTTGGGCGATGAGACCACCCTAATTTACTACGACATGTTTCGTAATAATCATAATCAGCTGGATGAACTATCTTCAGCCCCTTGGGTTTTTTCCGGATAGTGATTTGGTCTCCCGGAGAGCAACTGTGACTCATCGAGCCATCACAACTTAATTGCGGAAGAATATTGTGCCTGTCACCCACCACAATAGTTAGCTCACTATTACACTCAATAACGATAGGACGACTGCTTAAGCTATGAGGATTGATAGGCACTAGCACCATGGCATCAAGCTTGGGATGCATAATTGGACCGCCGGCAGACATGGCATAGGCTGTGGAACCTGTCGGTGTAGCCACTATCAATCCGTCCGATGCCTGGTTATAGACAAACTCCTGATCGATATACAAGGCAAATTCAATCATTTGTACTGCTTTGCCCGGGTGCAGCACAATATCATTAAGCGCTGAACCCAGATAATCTTTTTTCTCTGAACCTATGTAAAGGTCCAGCAGATAACGAGACTCTATCTGATAGTCACCAGTAAGCACCGGCCCCAAAGTACTTTCAATCTCATCTGGCAGGATATCTGTTAAAAAGCCAAGCCGCCCTCTGTTGATGCCTATTACAGGAAGATCATGTTCTGCCAATACCGAAGCAACCTGCAATAAACTGCCATCTCCGCCTACGACGATTACAAGATCACACTGGCCGGCCAGTTTTTCCAGGGGGCTTACCGGATAGTCTTTTTCTTCAAGCAGCGCAGCAATGTTGATATCCAATACGATATTGATATCAACATGGCTTTCGAGAAAATTGGTAACTGCATGCAATGAATCAACAATTTCCGCGTTGTTTCTGCCGGTAAGCCCAATGGTGGAAAATTCAGACATATGAAATACAGTACACAATTCAAAGAACCGCCAAGTATATCACGCCAATAGTTGCGCAATTGATTTATTCTATATAAATCAGCGCATTATCCTGCCCCATTGTTTATAATGTGCCGCCTCTGGAGGAGCCTTCATTTGGACATCAAAAACAGCAGAATTGCCATAATTGGTTTGGGTTACGTTGGACTGCCGCTCATGGTGGAATTTGCCAAGCAGTTTCCGACACTTGGCTATGACATCAATGAAAAACGGGTAGCTGAACTCAAGGCCGGCCAGGACATCATGAAAGATCTAAGTGATGCCGAATTGGCAACGGCAATCAAGGGTACTTATTCATCCAACCCCAAAGACCTCACTGATTACAACGTCTATATCGTCACAGTTCCTACACCTGTATACAAACAAAACCAGCCTGATTTAGGCGCCATCATTAATGCCTGCGAACTCGTAGGCAGCTTTTTGTCTGCAGGCGACGTTGTAATATTTGAATCCACTGTTTTTCCTGGCGCTACAGAAGAAGTTTGTGTCCCTGTTCTGGAGCAGGTCTCCCAACTGAAATTTAATAAAGATTTTTTTGTCGGGTACAGCCCGGAAAGAATTAACCCGGGAGATAAAAAACATCTGCTGACTAATGTCATTAAAGTCACCTCAGGTTCAACTGTCGAAACAGCTGAATTTGTTGATGCCCTTTATCAAAGTATTGTCACTGCAGGGACCCACCCTGCCAGCAGCATCAAGGTAGCAGAAGCATCAAAGGTGATAGAAAACACGCAACGGGATTTGAACATCGCACTGATCAATGAGCTCAGCATTATTTTTCATCGTCTCGGTATTGATTCCGAAGAAGTGCTGGAAGCGGCTGGCACCAAGTGGAATTTTCTCAATTTTCGTCCAGGCCTGGTTGGTGGACACTGTATTGGCGTCGACCCCTATTATCTGACCTACAAAGCCCAGGAGATCGGTTATCACCCGGAAGTCATTCTCGCCGGACGTAGAATTAATGACGAAATGGGCACCTACATCAGTGAACGCGTCTTCAAGGAAATGACCAGGCAACGCATCCATGTGGTAGATGCCAATATTCTGGTACTTGGACTGGCTTTCAAGGAGAACTGCCCGGATATCCGCAATACCCGGGTTGCTGAATTAATCAGTGGTCTGAAAGATTACAATGCCAATGTCGATGTTCATGACCCCTGGGTAGATCCAAAGTCAGCCATGCATGAATATGGCATTGAACTTATCGAAACACCAAAACAAGGGCATTATGACGCTATCGTTTTGGCTGTAGCACACGACTGTTTCAAGGAAACCGGATTGGAAAAAATACGGCAGTATGCAAAACAAAATCACATTCTGTTTGACGTGAAATATTTATTCCCGATAAAAGAAAAACTCGCCAGGCTGTAAACGAAAGGGAATGGTTCAGTAAAGGGGAATAAGTTTAACTCTTTTGATAAATCAGCTGACAACTCTACTTTACAAACATCAGAGTTGATGGCACTGCGCTATAGACCAATTCGCCGGTTTTGAGCATCCTGTAGGCAATAAATAGTTTCACGCTCGTATCTGCCAGGCCAGCTTCCTGAAAATTCATCTCTGTAAGAATATCGAGCAGTTCATGCTCTCTCATTTCTCGGGGGGAGGTAATTTCTTCCAGAGTCTTTAATTTGCGATCCCAGGGAACCACTAATCCCTCTGCATTAGCCTGATAGAACTCATTCTTTCCTTTCAAGATTACCAGGTGTGTTGTGAACTCCTGACCAATATGTTTTGCTAATGGGGTGATTTTCAATTTGAAGTTCAGCAACTCATCACTTGAAAAAGTGGTGCCGAAAGCCGTGCTGGATGCAGAGAAAATACCCAAGCCCAATTCTGCTCCAGTTTTACCTTCAAGGCTTGAGACTGTACTGCTTGTTTTGATGCGCTCTTCCTGACTGGAAAAGTAATTTTCCACTTGATACTTGACCAGGTTCAGGGAAGAAACAGCATCAGCACCGTCAAAGGCGTTTTCCTTGTCCTCACCACACCGGGGACCACCACAGGTTCGGGAAGGGTCTGAAAACCGGTACAGTCTATTACCCACATTAAAATCATCAGGGAAGGCCATCACTGACACATAACGGCTATCTACACCAAAACCTGCTGAATAAGGAAAAGTGCCACCCTCTGAATCTTCTCGCCGTGAATGCACCAAACCCAGGTTATGCCCCACTTCATGAGCCAGAACGCTATCGTCCCTACAATCGATGTTGATAATTGATACAGCAAAATCCTTGTGATATGCCGCAGAAAAGTCACCCTGAGTACCACTGCCGCCAAGATTAGCCAGACCACAAAGGCCGTTTTCTCCACCTGACCTGAAGAGCACTACCAGATCACCGCCAAACAGGCTTCTCATCCTGCCCAGGTCCTGCAAGGCTTCATCTGACTGAAAGGTGACATTGGTCAGGTCATCAAACAAAGTGTCTGCGGGAGTGTAAGCCACTTCATGAACACCAACCGGTCGCAAGCTGATACCAACCTGACTATCAGCAAATATCTTGTTCGCCACATTAAAAAGCTGGTTGATTCGGGTGTCTACTTCACCCCGATAGATATCGTTAACTTCCGGGGTGTAGGCAACAAGTACATCTATAACAGCATCCCGGTTGTCAGCAAGCATCCCATCAAGTGCGTCTGTTCCCAACAATTCTTCGTTGTAGTCACTGACACCGTCTTCATCTGTATCTGTAGCAACATCTCGATAGAGCTCAACAATGGCATCACTGCGCATTTCGCCCACCAGGGCTGTGCTGTAAACAAGGGGGTGAGAGTTTTCTGATGTAAGGACACTAAATGACAACTGTTTATGTTCTGACGGGTTGAAGTCCCCCAGACTACAGCTCAGGACTGGCTGCAAAGCAGTGGATTCAAGCACCTCACAATTCTCGGGCAATACCAGCAAGTCCGTATTTTCAAGGACAAAGAAAATATCCACATATTGATCAAGCAGCTTTTCACCCCCCGGGAGATGAAAGTCAAAATCAAACCTCAGGTTGGCACCAACAGGAGCAATCTCCTGTGACACACTTTGCGAAATAATTACCACGTTACCCTCAGATAAATCCGGCTCTTCGGGCGAAGTTATATCGCTAGTATCACTAACTGGAATAATGGTATCGGTAGTAGGCGCCTCATCCCTGACATGTTCCAGACGGTAGAAGGCACCGGAATATTCCTCCTCACCACTTCTTAAGCCATAGAGTTGAAAAATCCCGGAAGGGGAAGTCAAAATCATGTGCGCAGTAAAATGCCCTACTGTGATAACCAGGGCATAATCCAGGCCGGTATCGGTTATCGATCCATACCAAATACGATTGCCGTTTTCAGAAACACCCAACTCGTCAATACGGATTGTGTAAATCGATGTTTTGTCGACCCTCAGCTCAAAGGTATCCCCAATAGATAAGGATTTGAGAGTAGCGACATCAAAAATACCAGTAGCCGGTGTGCCAGCAACATCTATCCTCCAGACCGCCTGAGCCCATACCTGGTGACTGTGAGTAAAGCTCAATATCAGGCACAGGCAACCTAAAGAGAATGCTCTCCCGACAGAAATCATCAGCCACAAAGGCCTTGTAACCCGGTTCATATATGCCATGAAAATACTTTAACTAGACTAATTATCTATATGATAAATAGTAGAAATTCTAATTGAAACCTCGACGTCCTTGCAAGCCGCCTCCATGGACTACGAGTATACTGCAATTTTGTGGGAAAAAATCCCTTTTTTTGCTTAATTCATAGATCCCGTATAACAGCTTTGCTGAATACACAGGCTCCAAAGGTACCCCATGTCTGGACTCAAAATCTGCGAGGAAGTGCATAAGTTTGACTGACGTTTTAGCGTAGCCGCCACAATGAAAATCAGTATTAATGGTCCAGTCACAGGTAGGTGTTAAAGCGAATTCCTGTAATTGAGACGTAACCTGATTTTTCAGGTAAGAAGCTCCTTTTAGAACCTGGAAGCCCAGTACTGGAACAGTAGAAGAGCTGATCAGTCCAGTTAAGGTGGTTCCGGTACCACAGGCCAGGCAGATCAAGTCATAGTTGAATTCGTTGTAGAGGGAAGGTATTTCAGCACAGCCTAATGCCCCCTCCCGGTTTGCACCACCTTCAGGAATAAGATAAAAGTCACCAAATTGTGTTTCAAGGTCTTTTAAGGTGTTTAACTCATGCTTGTGTCGATAGGCTTCTCTGGAAATAGAGACGAGTTGCATACCAGCTTGTTCAGTATCTCTCAGGCAGGCATTCAAGGGCTCAGGTATCTCCCCACGAACCACACCTATGGTAGAAAACCCGTATTGCTTGCCGGCTTCTGCTAGTGCATGAAGGTGATTGGACCAGACGCCCCCGAATGAAAGCAACGTTGTCTTGCCCTGTTGCCGGGCACGCAGAAGGTTATATTTAAGTTTGAACCACTTATTGCCGGAAATCACCGGATGCACCAGGTCAGTGCGTAATATAGAAAGTGAAACGCCAGAATCCTTGAACCAAGGCTCATTGATAGCCTGGACAGGAATCTCGGGTATGCTGAATGCCAGGGGTAAGACCATGTTCTGAACCGCAAAAGGCAGATTATGGTCTTACTTCATGGCTTCCGGCAATCCCGGCGTAGTGAACGTCGCCTAGTTGAGAACCAGGTAACCACGTCCGGACAAGCAGTTCCTCACTACCCGCTGCCTTTCCTGCATGGCACTGCCCGTTCCGCTAAGGGTGCCACTGGCTGCCCCTACACCAGCACCCCGCTTGGCTGTGTCACTATTGCCAGCAGCTGCGCCTATCACGCCGCCAACCACTGCGCCTGTGGCGGCTCCGGTCAGAACTTTTTTCCCGGTCTGAACCTCATCGGCAAAGACATAACATTCCTGCAGGTCCGCCTCATAGACTTCAGTGTCTATGCCCTTGGTATCAACAATGGGTCTCTTACCGGTGATTTCATCAACCTGCCGACATGAAGACAGCAAGCATAGCAAGCTGAATGCAATGACTAACGCTTTCATAGTTTTCTCCTGTAAAGGGTCCCAATAGGTACAACGTATTACCAGGAGAGAGGTTTACAGGGAGTGAAGGACTAATAAGCGGTATTAATTTTCCGTTCAGCATGACTTATCCGCAGATAAATCGGATCACTAATTCAGAAAATAATGGCTTAAATCGGAAAGCAGGAAAATGGCGGACCGGACGGGACTCGAACCCGCGACCTCCGGCGTGACAGGCCGGCATTCTAACCAGCTGAACTACCGGTCCGTAGAATGATTAAAAATTGAACAAAGCACTTTGGTGGGTGAAGAGGGATTTGAACCCCCGACATTCGCCTTGTAAGGGCGACGCTCTCCCAACTGAGCTATTCACCCAAAGCGCTAAGGCTGGGCATTTTACCCACTTATCAAGGCATGTCAATAAAGCCATTACAGGGCAATATCAGGCAGAAATTACTTGCTGGTATGACGGAATATACCATCCCAATCTGCTGCCAATTCCTGATCCCGAAGCATGGCAATCCTTTCCAGATAGACGTCATACAGCATAGTATCAGGGTCCCACTCTTTCAGGCGACTGAACCTGTTTATTGCCTCATCCCATTCCTGGGCCACATAGAACTCGTGTGCCTGGTGGTATTCGTCCACCAGGCCGCACAAGACCTCTGACGCTTCGCTTTCAAGGCAAAGGGGCTGGTATATCCTGATTGATTCTTCCTTTCCTTTTACCTGAACTTTATCCACCAATCGACAGAGATAAGCGTCAAGATGATCATAGGTTTCCTGTCCAATCAGCAACTTAACCCCATAAGTCTTGGTGAGACCCTCCAGGCGTGAGCCCAGGTTTACGGCATCACCCAAAACGGTATAGGAACGCCTGTAAGTAGAGCCCATGTCACCGACATTCATAAATCCCGAATTAATACCCACGCCGATATTCACTTCCGGGAGTCCTTGTGCCTCGAATATGGGTTTAAGCTCTTCCACTTTTTCAAGTATTTTCAGCGCAGCTTCAACGGCATGTTGACGGTGATTGTCATCATCAATAGGCGCGCCCCAGAATGCCATCACCATATCACCCACATATTTGTCGATAGTGCCGTGATAATCAAAAATAATGCCTGTTATCGGCGTAAAAAAATCATTCAACAAAGTCTTCAACTGACTGGCACTCAGCGCTTCCGAGATACTGGTGAAATTCCGGATATCCGAAAATAGTACGCTGAGTTCCTTGCTTTCACCTTCAAAGTTATAGTTATCCGGGTCATTGAGCATCGCATCAATATGTGCGGGAGGCACATACTGATTAAACATGCCTTTGATTGCCCGCCTGCTCAGTCCTTCCTTCAAAAATCCGTAGGTCAGATTGACAACGGTTATCATCAAAATCAGGAAAATAAGAATAACCAGCGAAATATCCAGATTAAAATCGGACCACATTTTAAAATTCAGGGCGGTTATTCCCAGCATGAAGGTCAAACTGGACAGAAGCAGTAAAGCAGGCCCCAACAGAGGATAAATAAAGGACAGAAACATACCGGTGATCAATAAAGTAAGAATTACTGCGCCCTGCTCCCAGTCCGGCTTGGAGGGAAAGGGGTCGTTCTGAGCAGCAAGTAAAACAGAAACAGCTGAATCAATACCGCTTTCTGCGGCATCCTCGGAATTATCAACTGTGAACGTAGGTGCAGCACTTAACAGCGCATTTAGAACATTGGCATGTACTTCTACGCCAGGATAAACAGCTTCCATTGGCGCCGAACGCAAATCAAAAAGGCCTGTTGCAGTTGCACCAACCAGGGCGAGGCTATTTACCAGGGCCTCTTCCTCCTCTGGTGTAATAGTGCCGTTGATAACATCTGCAGCGCTAATATAGGTGTAAGGACTATCCCTGCCCAGGTTGGAAGTCCCTGCATATGGCACCAGTACTTGCCCGACTGCATCCGTTGGAATAAACACCTGACCAATACTGATACCGGTCAATTGATTGAACTGGCCGGTTAAATCTGACTCGGTTTGTAACGTAAAGTTGTCTTCAAAATAATATAGCCTGGTCATTTCCAGCGCTATAGACGGATACAGGTTGTTAAGGTAACGCATAACCAAAGGCGTTCTGCGCAACACGCCATCTGAATCAGAAACTGTGTCAAAAAAGCCGGCTCCTCTGGCTCCCTGCTGCAATACATCCACATTGCCTTCAAAGCCAATTGCCGACAATACATTCAGAGCCTGGGATTTTTCCTGATCCAATGAAACAATAGGTTTAGGTAAATCACCATAACTGACGCTGTCACTGGATTTGAAGGAAACGCCAAGAACAACATCTCCTTTACTCATTTCGTCAGCGAAGTGTTGATCGCCATTAAGCAAATCACTCCATTGTTGAAGCAGCTCATCCGGTGGAAGCGATTCACTACCACCAGCATCAAGCACCTTGGCCTGCAGTTCGAACATCAGGTTTCTTTCCGGCTCAGGAAAAAAATAGTCAAACCCGATTACTATGACACCATAGTTGAATAGCTGCCCGACAAGATCGCCAAACATAAAGCGCGACCATGGCCATCTGCCCAGTTCTTCCAGGCTGCGCTGGTCAATATCAATAATGACTATTTTGTGTTCGGTTTCTTCCGGAGTCTCCAGCATAAAGGAGAAGCGCTGATCATAGACAAGGTTGTCCAGGCGCGTTATCAAGCCCCGGATGGTGGCATTGTTACTGGTGTAGGTGGTGATCACCAGGAGAGTAGCCAGCAATCCCAGAAAGACAGGAAGCCTTGAACCCTTGAGCAGCTCAAATTGGAGTCTTTTCAGGAACTTAATTAATAGAGAGAATACTTCCATCAGGCAACTTTCTTGCTTTTTTGGCTTGCTGTTTTAGGCATTATAAGCGAAAGCTCTGTACATAGTAGTGTTCAGTCGTTACCATCACGCCCGCTTCAAGGCCCTGAGAACTATGGATATTTTCAAAAAATTTACATTCGAAGCCGCACATAGCCTGCCTAATGTCCCCGAAGGACACAAGTGCGCTCGCCTTCACGGCCACTCCTACAGTGTGGAAGTTCACATCAGTGGTGAACCAGATGCCCAAATGGGATGGATAATGGATTTTGCTGAACTGTCAGCGGCAGTTGATCCCGTTATTTCTTGTCTGGACCACTATTACCTGAACGACATTGACGGCCTTGAAAATCCCACCAGCGAAAATATTGCCCGGTGGTTATGGCCCAGGGTTAAAAAAGTCCTGCCCCAGCTTAGCAAACTTGTTATTTGTGAAACTTGTACCAGTGGGTGCGTTTACACAGGAGACTAGGTACGAGGTACGAGGTACGAGGTACGAGGTACGAGGTACGAGGTACGAGGATATAATATTTTGTGGAATTACGCCGTCAAATTATTCAGCAAAGATTTTAACTTTCTTCTCGCCACTCGCCACTCGAAACTAGTACCTTGTACCTTGCCCCTTGCTCCTTGCTCCTTGTTCCTTGTACCTTGAATCTATATTCCAGGTAACGCCCAATCAATAGGTTCCTGCCCTGTCCTGACGAGATATTCGTTGGTCTGTGAAAAATGTCTGCAGCCGAGGAAGCCGCGGTGGGCTGACAAGGGGGACGGATGGGGCGATTGCAAAACCAGGTGCTTGTTGCGGTCAATTATCTGGCCTTTTTTCTGGGCATAACTTCCCCACAACAAAAAAACCAGTTGCTCACGCTGTTCATTCAGTACTTGCACAACACGATCAGTGAATCGCTCCCAGCCTTTCCCCTGGTGCGACGCTGCTTTTAACTTCTCCACTGTGAGTACAGAATTAAGCAACAGGACGCCCTGCTCCGCCCAGGAATGTAAATAGCCATGTTGCGCGGGTTCAATACCCAGGTCAGCGTTGATTTCCTTGTAGATATTTACCAATGAAGGAGGTGTGGCGACACCGGGCAAGACTGAAAAACATAAGCCGTGGGCCTGACCCGGGCCATGATAGGGATCCTGTCCCAATATGACGACTTTTACCTTGTCCAGAGGAGTGGTATTCAGGGCATTAAAGATTAGCTCACCAGGCGGATAAATCTGTTTGCCCTGAGCAAGTTCCTGACGCAGAAAATCGCGCAGCACCTGCATGTATTTCTGATGAAACTCACCCTGAAGATGCTCAAGCCAGGAAGCCTCAAGTTTTATTTCTTTGTTTTGTCCTGAATTGTTATCAACCATGCTCAGTCATGCTGGGGACGCATGTGGGGAAACAACAGCACATCGCGAATGGATGGCGAATTGGTAAACAGCATGACCAGTCTGTCGATACCTATTCCTTCACCAGCAGTTGGTGGCATACCGTATTCAAGTGCAGAGATATAATCCTGATCAAAATGCATGGCTTCATTGTCGCCAGCATCTTTTTCCGCGACCTGGGCGTGGAAGCGTTCCGCCTGGTCTTCTGAATCATTGAGCTCGGAAAAGCCATTGGCTATTTCACGTCCCGCAATAAACAATTCAAACCGGTCACTAATCTCGGGGTTGTCATCATTACGTCTTGCCAGTGGAGACACTTCTGTCGGGTATTCCGTGATAAAGGTCGGTTGCATTAACGATTCTTCAACCCTTGCCTCAAATATCTCCAACTGGATTTTTCCTGCACCCCAATTCTCTTTGACTTCAATGTTCAGGCTTTTAGCCAGATCCCTCAAAGAATCAATATTGCTTAACTGCTCTTTTGTTGTGCCATCCAGGTTAAGCAGAATGGCATCCAGTATTGATAAGCAGGCAAAGGGCTGCCCAAAATTGATTTCAATACCTTCGTAGTCCACTGTTGCGGAACCCAGTACATCCATGGCTACTGTTCTTAACATCTCTTCAGTAAAAGCCATCAGGTCACGGTAATCAGCATAGGCCTGGTAAAATTCCAGCATGGTAAATTCGGGATTGTGGCGAGTAGACAAGCCTTCGTTGCGAAAATTTCTGTTCAACTCAAAAACGCGTTCAAAGCCGCCTACAACCAGTCTTTTCAGAAACAATTCGGGCGCTACTCTCAGGAACATATCCTGATCGAGAGAATTGTGATGGGTAATAAACGGCCTTGCTACAGCCCCCCCGGGAATGAGTTGCATCATGGGCGTTTCAACTTCCATAAAATCACGTTTATGCATGAACGTGCGAATGGCATTTACAATTTTTGAGCGAATAATAAAGGTGTTCCGTGATTCCTCGTTGGCAATGAGATCTACATAGCGTTGTCGATAGCGCGCTTCGGTATCTGTCAATCCTTTATGTTTGTCCGGTAGAGGTCGCAAGGACTTGGTGAGGAGGCGGATTTTTTCCACACGAACACTCAGCTCTCCTTTGTCTGTTCTGAATACCTTACCTGATGCACCAATAATATCGCCAAGGTCCCAGCTCTTTATCTCTGCCCTTTCTTCCTCAGGGAATTCCTTTACATTCAAATACAATTGAATCTGCCCGCTGCCATCCTGGATAACCAGAAAAGGTCCACGTTGACGCACAATACGTCCGGCAACACAGGCAGGCAGGTCCAGGGAGGCCAGTGTTTCCTTATCTGTGTCTCCATGAGCTTCATGAATGTCTACTGCATATTCACTGCGACGAAAATCATTAGGAAATGCATTGCGCTTTTCACGAATGGCGTTGAGCTTTTCCCGACGCTGGGCGATCAGCCTGTTTTCATCTTCAGGGGTATTAGCCTGTTGCTTGTCTTCACTCATAGTTACATCCGTCTGGTACTGATTGCGTTGATTCTTTTTAGAGGCCCATTTTCAAGCTGGCTTCCATGAACTGATCCAGGTCTCCATCAAGCACAGCCCCGGTATTACTGGTTTCGATATTGGTCCGCAAATCCTTGATGCGTGAAGAATCCAGTACGTATGAGCGTATCTGGCTGCCCCAACCGATATCAGCTTTTTCTTCCTCTATTTCCTGCATACTTGCTTTTTGTTTCAGTTCTTCAAGTTCATACAACTTGGCCTTCAGTTGCTTGATCGCCATGTCCCTGTTTTTATGCTGAGAACGTTGATTCTGACACTGTACTACAATACCCGAAGGCTCATGGGTCAGCCTTACTGCTGAATCAGTTTTATTAACATGCTGTCCGCCCGCCCCACTGGCCCGATAGGTATCAACTCTTACCTGACTCATATCCAGATCAATTTCTATATCGTCATCTATCTCGGGAGACACAAAGACAGAGGCAAATGAGGTGTGGCGGCGATTTCCCGAATCAAAGGGGGATTTTCGTACCAGCCTGTGCACACCTGTTTCAGTCCTGAGCCAGCCAAAAGCGTACTCACCTTCAAAATGCAAGGTAGCGCTTTTAATTCCTGCTACCTCTCCACCCGATACTTCAACCAATTCGGTCTTGAACTCTTTTTGTTCACCCCAGCGCAAAAACATCCTCAGCAGCATTTCAGCCCAGTCTTGCGCTTCAGTCCCTCCTGAGCCTGCCTGAATATCAAGATAGGCATTATGGCTATCCATAGCGCCCGAGAACATGCGACGAAACTCCAGCTTTTCAAGTGATTTGCAGGCAACGTCAAGATCCGACAAGGCGTCCTGCAACAAATTGGCGTCGTCTTCGTCCCTCGACAGATCGATCAACTCCTGAATATCAGTGAAGGCCTGGTCGAGATTGCGAATGGTATAAACGTCTTTTTCCAGGTTGGATCGCTCTTTACCAAGAGCCTGGGCATATTCGGGCTTTTCCCATACAGAAGATTCGCCGAGTTCCCGTTCTACTTCTGCCAGGCGCTCCTGCTTTTGGTCAAAGTCAAAGATACCCCCTAAGCACCGACAGGCGCTCCTGGCAATCCTTGATGGTCTGGAGATGATTGTTTACTTCTAACATAGGCAAGGCCTGAAAAAAGGCGCTATTTTAACTGATAGTCCCTACCTTGCCTATGTGTTCGGCGACTATACTTACTGCTTTCAATCATTCACCGGAGCAACTTTCTAATTACCACCTGTATTAAAAATGCCGTAATCCAATGGAACTCAATCGGATACCCTTTTTCCAGCGATTACGAGGATATCTATTTCTCAGAAGCTGATCCGGTCGCTGAAAGCCGGTACGTCTTTCTGCAGGGCAACAATCTGGAACACCTTGCCAGGGAAACAGGTAACCAACCTTTAGTGATTGGAGAATGCGGTTTTGGTTTTGGCCTTAATTTTATATTGTCCTGGCACTTGTTTGATCAGGTTGCATCCGACAATGCCAGACTGCACTTTATCAGTTGTGAATTGCATCCCGTCCTGCTTGCTGACTTACAACGCTTTCATACCCGTTTACCTGAAGAGCTTTCACCTTATTCAAGTCTGTTACTTCAATCCTGTCCCGAACAAGGAACTGGACTACACAGACTGAATTTTCAACTTAACTCCAAACACATCATTCTTGACCTTTACTATAACGACGCACTGACGACATACAAAAAACTTTATTCGCCAAAACCCCTTGTAGATGCCTGGTTTCTTGATGGTTTTGCACCTGCAAAAAATACTGCCATGTGGAGCCTTGACCTTTGCCAGGCCATTGCAAACTTGAGCAAGCCCGACGCCTCCATAGCCACTTATTCTGTCGCAGGGTCAGTGAAGCGTCATCTTGAAAAAGCCGGGTTTCTTATGGAAAAGATCCCAGGCTTTGGCAAAAAACGGCAGATGCTCAGTGGAAAATTAAAGCGCAATCCAGTACCTGGACAAGACCTTGCCTGGAATAGTCCCTGGCCTGACAAGCGTTGTTCAAATAATCCAGAACACACTATCGCTATTATAGGCGGCGGCCTTGCAGGTTGTTCTACGGCGTATGCCCTGGCATCAAGGGGCTTTTCTGTAACCCTGATAGAAAAAGAGGCAAGTCTTGCCCGGGGCGCATCAGGAAACCCAAGAGCAATAGTTCATTTCAAACCATCCAGGCGTCTTACCAGTGCCAGCCTGTTTCATTACCATGCCTACACCCATGCCTTGAGGCATTACTCTACCTTAGCGCAGCAACATAATTTTGATTGGCAATCCAGCGGTGTTTATCAACTGGCACTAAGCAGTCAGGAACAGGCTTACATAAAAGATTTACTTGACAGGAAACTCTATGCTACTTCTGTACTGAAGAAAACTTTTTACCCACTTCCAGATGGACATCCGGGGGTTCAGCCGTCCCATCCTGCATTACTATTCCCTGAAACAGGCAGTCTCAGTCCCACAGACTTATGTCTGGCCTGGGCCGGGCATAAAAACATTTCCCTCAATACCTCACATCAGTTTCTCGATTGCCAGCAACAACATAATAAATGGTTACTGGAACTTTCTCACAAGGGAAAAAGAAAAACGCTTAACGTCGACACATTGATAATTTGCAATAACACTTCTGCCGCATCGCTTTCGTTTCTGCCCTCTTATCCTTTCGTGTTTAATCATGGCCAGACTGACACCTATGCAGTAGAGACCGATAAACCCAGGGTTATCTTATGCCATAAGGGCTATGCCATTCCCTGGCATGAAGGTAAAAAAGCGATGCTGACAATAGGCGGCAGCTTCTCCCAGGGCAGGCACGAGGAAGTAGCTTCTTCAAAAATGCGTGAGACTAATCTTGCCCTGGTCAAACCGGTCTCTGCTGAGTTGTTTAATTTATTAAAGGCCAATCAGGAAAATTGCATCAGTCGTCAACAAACACGCTGCACTACTCCTGATTACCAGCCAATAATTGGTCCGGTAGAGGACAGAGCGGCCTGTGAAGAAATTTATGCTGACTTAAGGCGAAATGCGCGGAAAAATATAAAGCAAAGTCCCTGCTACAAACCGGGTCTCTTTATTAATGTGGGCCACGGTTCACACGGTTTGACGACCACACCACTTGCAGCGGAATACCTGGCCTCACTGATTAGTGAAGAAAACCTGCCTCTGCTTCAGGACCAGATCACAGCGATACATCCACTACGTTTCCTGATAAGAGATTTGAAAAAACAAAAGTGAAACAAAAAGCGACTTTAACGTCTATAAAACGCAGTCAAGGCAGTTGCTAGGAATCCGGTGTCTTTACTGCCAGCCAGCTCCCGAATAGAGTGCATGGCAAAAGTGGGTACGCCAACATCCAGGGTTTTTACTCCCAGCTCTCCGGCCACAATAGGTCCTATTGTTGAGCCACAGCCCATATCGTTACGAACAACAAAGGCCTGAACGGGCACATTATTGTCTTCGCAAAGTTGCCGGAAATATGCGGAGGTCTCGGGGGTAGTTGCATAACGCTGATTACCATTGATTTTGATCACCGGGCCCTGGTTAAGCAATGGGCCGTGATTACCATCATGCTTGTCGGCAAAATTGGGGTGGATACCATGCGCATTGTCTACAGACAAGAACATGGAATTATCCAGCATCCTGCGTTTTGCTTCGGCACCACCTGACACCAATGCTTCCATAATCCTGTCCAATACCGCTTCCAGGAAGGGCCCCTTGGCACCACTGGCCGAAACACTGCCGACTTCTTCGTGATCAGTACAAACCAGCAAGCTCCCATTTGACTCTGTGCTTGCAAGCAAGCCTTGCAAGCCAATATAACAGCTCAACAGGTTGTCCAGTCTGGACCCGGCTAAAAACTCATCACCTAGTCCGACCAATGCCGGCGGCTGAACATCATAAAGACGCAAATCAAAGGCATGGACCTTTTCTGCATCATTGATCAGCAGATCCTGAACGAGGTGTTGCAGTAAAAAATCTTTCAAATTGAATTCCTGATCTTCCAATTCCTGAGACAGAATTGGCGGCAGGTAGGTTTGTGCATTGATTTCACGTTTCTCGTTTGCTTCACGGTCAAGGTGTATAGCCAGACTGGGAATAATGGCAATGGCCTTTTCCAGATTAATCAGGCAATGGCACAACTCACCCTTTTTATTACGGTAGTCCACTCTCCCGGCAAGGGAAAGATCCCGGTCAAACCAGGGATTTAGAAGAGCACCGCCATAAACTTCAACGCCTAGCTGCGTGTATTCATGCTTGCTGATATCCGGTTGGGGTTTGATTTTCAGGCATGGACTGTCCGTATGCGCGCCAACCATGTGAAAACCCGAATCACTCAGGTTCTGATCACCGGTTTTAAAAGCAATAATGGAAGACCCGGCCCTCGTCACATAGTAGCTGCTATTACTTGCCAGCTTCCATTGTTCACCTTCTTCCAGGCAGACAAATCCAGCCTCATGCAGCATAGCAGCAAGATTGGAAACGGCGTGATGGGGTGTGGGCGAGGCCTGAATGTACTGCATCAGGCCCGCATTAAGATCCTGCTTGGTCATTTATTATTGCAATAAGATGGAAGGCTATTGATTACTGGATTTCCAATAGTTCAACTTCAAAAACCAGCGTTGCATTTGGGCCAATTACGCCACCAGCTCCTGATTCACCATAAGCCAGATCAGGTGGAATAAAAAAGCGGAACTTATCCCCCACTTTCATGAGCTGAACACCTTCAGTCCAGCCTGCAATAACACCGTTAAGTGGAAAGGTCGCGGGGGTGCCTCGAGCTACTGAACTGTCAAAAACGGTACCATCAGGCAAGGTACCATGGTAATGCACGCTAACAGTATCAGAGGCATCAGGCATTGCAGCACCAGCATCACCTTCTGTGATCACTTCATACTGTAAACCAGAAGCCGTAGTAGTAACTTCAGGACGTTGACCATTATCAATCAGGAAATTTCTGGCAGCTTGTTCAGCTGCAGCGATCTGGGCATTAGCCAATTCCTGCTGAACCTCGGTAAAGGTCTGAATAGCAGCCATTATCTCTTCTTCACTCATTTGCAACTCGCCAGCCAGGGCATCACTGACACCTTGTATCAAAGAGGTGATATTGAGGTCGCCCAGGGGCAATTGATTGGCCAGGTTCATGCCTATATTAACGCCAATACTGTAGCCTGCCTTGCCTGCATCAGATTCCAGATCGACCTCCTGAGCCATAACAGAACTGCCCAGAAAAATTGCTATACATGCACTGTATCTGATCGCCAGTGTTGAAAATTTCATAATTCTTTTCCTTTCTTCTCTTTAACTTAATAACTTACTTTAATTTCAACTTTAACTTTAACTCTGCCTTTGCTTTGACTTTGTTTTGTCTTTACTCGATTATATTTCCCGATGACCATTTCATCCTCAGAAAGCGGTCATACTACCGGGACTGAGATTGAAATACCACCTCTCACAAGTCATCCAATGCCCTTGAATTTGCTCAGAATACTGACAATACAAGGAGGTAAAATCTGAATAAGGAAGCGGTTCTATGAGGCCTGAAAAATACCTTTATCCAAGAGCTCCGGCATTAATTGCAGTTATTTCCCTTTTGCTGACAGCTTGTAGCGGTTATCAGTTTGTGCTCAATGACAATGTCCTGTATTCACCCAGTAACCAACCTCCCCCCTCTCTACTCAGCGATCCAAATCTACAGGGCTGCCTGAATCAGCAATTCGCCAATGCTGGTAATGACGACCCGCGCAACATCAAGTTGCTGGCCTGTCCGTCTTCCGCCGTTCAAAGCCTGGAGGGAATCAGGGAGTTACCAAATCTGGAACAGCTTGAACTCAGCGACAATAATATCAGTGACATCAGCCCCCTTCTTGGCCTGAGAAACCTGAGAGTACTCAGTGCGCGCAATAACAGAATAAGCAATATCAACCCCCTGATGTCTTTACCTATACTTCGTTTTGTTGCGTTACAGGGAAATAACGCCATTACGTGCAGACAACTGGATGCTCTCGAAGAAAAAATAGGTAATTCGCTTAATCGTCCGGTGAGTTGCAGTAATTAAGCACTACTCTGGAACACCACTATGAAAACGAAATTCCTGGTCAGGAGAAGTGATCAGCTCTGCTTCCTTTTCTGCAAAAAAAGCAATTCGTTCGGCCAGGTCTGTGCCATCGTAAAGTTGGGCGAGGGCAAGATAATCCATAAAATGTCGTGACTCAGAGCGCAGCAGGGAGGTGTAGAACCTGCCAATTTTGGCATCAAGCTTAGGTGCTATAGCTGCAAAACGCTCGCAAGACCTGGCTTCTACAAACGCACCGACTATCAGGGTATCTATCAATTTTGCAGGTTCATGATTGCGCATATGTTGACGCAAGGAAGATGCGTAGCGGGACGGTGGTAGATGAATATACTCGACTCCTTTCTCCTCCATCAATGCCACGACCTGTTCAAAATGCAGCAACTCTTCCCTGGCCAACTGCGACATCTTTTTAAGAAGATCTGTTTTATCAACATAGCGATACATAAGGTTCATAGCGCTGGCCGCTGCCTTTTTCTCACAGTTTGCATGGTCTATGAGCAGTACTGATTCATTAGCCAGCGCCCAGTCAACCCACGCTTGAGGAGTTGGGCACAAGAGGAATTCGTGGATATGAGAGATGTCTGACATGTTAGGGGAGAGTTCTTACTGGTCTGATTTATCAGCCAGGGATTCAGGAAGGACCGGGCTTTCACTTGCATCGTCCGTGAGGGAATTTGCTAATGATTTGCTGGTTTTTGCTCCCAGCTCTTTCAATTTTTCAACTCGCGTTACGAGATTGCCCTTGCCAGTGGCGAGCTTGTTATGCGCTTTCTCATAAGACTTTTGGGTTAATCCCAGATACTTTCCAATACCTTCCAGATCTTCTGTAAATGCTACAAATTTGTCATAAAGCAGTCCTGCTTTACCAGCAATCTCCTGAGCATTTTTGTTTTGATCTTCATAGCGCCAGATATTCTGGATAGTGCGCAAGGTCGCCATCAAGGTGGTCGGGCCTACAAGAGCAATATTCTTGTCAAAGGCTTCTGTAAACAAGGACTGGTCATGTTGTACCGCCAGGGCAAAAGCAGGCTCAACCGGCAGGAACATAATGATAAAGTCCAGGGTCTGCACATCCTCAAGATTCTGATAATCTTTTTTCGCCAAATCCTTGATGTGGGTCCGGATGGACAAGATGTGATCCTTTAGCGCTTTGGTCTTTTCAGCCTCACTATCGGTTGAATAGTATTTTTCATAGGCTTTCAGGCTCACCTTTGAATCGATAATGATGTCTTTGTTTTCAGGAAGATGAATAACCACATCAGGTTGCCGGTTACCTCCCTGCTCCGTTCTCAGGTTTTTCTGAATTACGTATTCACTGCCTTTACGCAAACCGGATTGTTCCAGCAGACGCTCCAGCACAAACTCGCCCCAATTACCCTGGGTCTTGCTTTCTCCCTTTAAGGCATTGGTGAGATTGATGGCGTCCTCACTAATGCGCGTATTCAATTCCTGCAGGTTTTTGATTTCCCTGGCAAGTGAAAACCGTTCCTTTGACTCCCTGTCATAAGTGTCTTCCACTTTCTTCTCAAATTGTTGAATTTTCTCCCGCAGAGGCTTGAGAATATTTTCTATATTTTCCTTATTGTTTTCGGTAAATGCCTTGCCCTTCTGTTCAAGTATTTCATTGGCCAGATTTTTAAACTCAAGACTCATTTTTTCTCTGGCGTTTTCCAACAGCTGGATTTTTTCATGATTCTGATTACGCTCTTCTGCCAACTGGGTCTCTAGACGTGAGACTAATTCGCGCAGGGAAGCATTTTTTTCATTCCCGGCCAACAATTCACCCTGCTCTTTCAGGGCCTGTTCTTCCAGCTTCTGTATTGCCATTTCACGGGATTGCAGGCGCTCCTGGAGAATACCTTCTGATTCTCCGGAACCTTTGGTGAGCAGATAGACTGAATAGACGCCAAGCAGGATTAGTACTGATAACAAGACAATAATTATCAGTGTGCCTGTCGCCATAATGAGATCCGCCTGATTGGTGGGTTTTTAGCTTGTTGTTGCTGGATTAAAAAAAATGCAAGTAGCCAAGGTAATGTTAATCGAAATCAATACCCAGGCGCTGGCCGACTTCCTTGTAGGTTTCTATGACAGCGCCAAGATCCTGTCGAAACCTGTCTTTATCCATCTTGTTGCGGGTCTGGGCATCCCAAATTCTACAGCCATCAGGACTGAACTCGTCCCCCAGCAATAATTCCCCGTCATGCAAGCCAAATTCAAGTTTGTAATCAACAAGCAGCATGTTGCCGGCCTTAAATAAATCTTTCAGGACGTCATTAACTTTGAAAGTCAGCTTTTTCATTTCTTCAATATGCGCAGGTTCTGCCCATCCAAAAGACACTATATGGTAGTCATTGATCATGGGGTCATGCAGCGCATCATTTTTAAGGAAAAATTCGAATGTAGGTGGATTAATATCTCTGCCTTCCTCAATACCATAGCGTTTGCAAATACTGCCGGCAGCCAGGTTTCTTACCACGCATTCAACTGGAATCATATCCAGTCTTTTCACCAGCGATTCTGTTGCTGATAGTTTTTCCACGAAGTGCGTTTTTATGCCAGCGTCTTCCAGTTTCTCCATGATGAAAGCATTGAAAATATTGTTTACCTTGCCTTTATCTTCCAACTGCTCAACTCTGATGCCATCAAAAGCTGAGGTGTCATTTCTGAATTGCAGAACAAAAAGATCCGGATCAGCAGTCTTGTAAACAGATTTAGCTTTCCCCGAATACAACTCTTCCTGTTTTTCCATCAATCTCTCCTGGCATTTCATAATAATGGGTAAAGCCTGTAACAGCATTGGAAGGCTAACAGGCAAAAAACTCTATCGAATCAGGTTAATCAGGCAATAGAATTTCGTATAAGTTTTAATAGCGAGGCTGCTGCATCCTGATCTTCCAGAGTGGGCTGAGGCAGCAGTTCCAGAGACTCGACCAATACTTCTACTTCATCACCCAAATCGAACAGCTGAATTTTGAGCTGGAAACTTCTAACATCTTCTTTTCTGCTCAAGATGCCATTAAAAGTAGCAACGCGTTTGAAAAAGCCCGGTTTGTCCTCTTCACTTTCAGGGTTAATGATGTAATCAACTTCAATAAGCCCTTGATCTCTATTTTCTGACACAACATTTACACCTACCCTGTCCAAAGCCCTGCCAATAGCCCCCCAGCTCCTGGAAAAATCAGCTTCCAGCCTGAGAATTTCCTGACCTTGCGGCCCGGTTACCAGAGATGCCTTGCCACTTCTGTCAATATTTTCAGCCAGGAAAGATACTGTAGAGGCCTGGTAGAGATCGGCTATGTCAGCCAGGTATGAGGACATATCGGCAAGAAAGTCGTATGCCAGTTCTTCATCTACCGAAGCTTCTGGCCAGGTTACCTGACCTATTGTTGGGATGGCCTGGTCTGCAGATAAATGCTGAAGCCGAATCTCCGCACTGTCATTCTGAAAACCAGGTTCAACTGTGACGCGCATTTTTTCCTTGGTCAGTACATTACCCTCAAGTACAAACCACCCTGTATCCAGTATCCCGCCAGTCGGATTTTCAAAATCTACCTGGATGGATTGCCGGGTCCAATAATCACGGATTCTGGGCCAGACTTCGCTGGGACTAACATCTACCACGATCCAGCTTTCTTCATTCATGCGCTGAATAACAACTCCACGCTCTGAACGACCGGCAAATGGCCTTGGTCTGGGTGCATCAAGATAGGCCAGGGTGTTAGCCCCCGGCGCCTGCGGGATCACCATCAAATCATCAATTATGTAACTGTCGTATTGAGCCGGGATTCGGGTAGGCGGCAGAACTTCTGCTTCCAGATAATCCGCTTTACGGTCCCGAAGCAGCCCTTCTTCTCCCGCTATGTAGTCCATGCCAGGAATGGGCACAGATGACAACAAGGAACAACCTGCCAGCATTGACACAGTGACGAGGACGGTCAATCTGCTGATTACGCTAGAGGTAAAATGTTTATATCGGGGTAAGCTCATAAATTTATTGCCTGGTAAGTCTTACATGGCGCCAGAAGCTATCAATGACTGCCTTAATTGATCGTGAAACACTTCGTCAAATTCCACCAGAGGTAGCCTGATACCTGGACCAAGCTTGCCCATTTCCTTGAGAGCCCATTTTACCGGCATGGGGTTCGATTCCAAAAACAGCAACTCATGTAAACTCGCGATACTCTGATCAACCGCATGGGCAGCATCTGCCTCTCCTGCTAGCGCCAGGCGACACATCTCATGCAATTGCTTTGGCACAACATTCGCAGTGACAGAAATAGAACCTACTGCTCCTGCCAGCATCAATTCCAAAGAAGTGGCATCATCACCTGAATACACAGCAAAGTTCTCACCACATAAGTCCATGACTTTCTTGCCTCTGCTGATATCACCAGTGGCTTCTTTTACACCGATTATATTTGGCACCCTGGACAAGACTTGTATGGTCTCTGGCAACATGTCACAAGCAGTTCTGCCTGGCACGTTATAAAGTATCTGTGGAATATCGACACTTTCTGCGATTTTCGTATGATGCGCTATCAGCCCACGCTGGCTTGGTTTGTTGTAATAAGGTGTCACTAAGAGGCAAGCATCAGCGCCTGCTGATTTGGCTGCCTGGGTCAGCTCAATAGCTTCAGCAGTAGAGTTGGCACCGGTACCAGCTATAACTGGAATTCGCCCATTGATTTCTTTAACCACGTGAGTCACTACCTCACAGTGTTCATCAACAGTGAGTGTGGCAGATTCGCCAGTAGTGCCTACGGCAACAATGGCATCGGTACCCTGTTCCACATGCCAGTTAAGCAGTGCAGACATGGCAATCATATCCACGCTGCCATCATCCTGCATGGGGGTAACTATTGCGACGATACTGCCTGTGATCATAGTTGACTCAACAATTTTCTTCCGGTGCGGACAGAAGAAAATAAGGTTTTAATTCAATTAGCTGATTTGTTGTTTCCTGAAATTTGACAGGAAATTATCCAGCAGGTTCAGCGTGTTCTTCCAAAAAGAGATCCAAAAAGAGATCCAAAAAGACCCCGGCAAATGCCAAGGAAAAGTGCCAGTAAAAGCCGACAATTTTAGCGTAACCAGGGCAAACTTAATACCGCCTGTTCTTGGAAGAAATGTATCAAGAAATTAGGCCAGGAAACTCAAGTTTCTTCAGGAAGAGGCAGGATCCGTGCTGATCGGCCAGGCCCGTATGACAGCCTTGATGAAGGTAGCTAAAGGAATTGCAAAAAACACTCCCCAGAATCCCCACAAACCCCCAAAAAACAGTATGGCTGTAATGATCGCTATTGGATGCAAATTGACAGTTTCCGAAAATATCAGCGGGACAAGTATATTGCCATCAATTATCTGCAAGACAGTATAGGCAACCAGTACCTGCAACAGCTCACTACCAAAGCCCCATTGAAAAAAGCCAACCAGGAACACAGGAATGGTAAGGACTGTTGCCCCCACGAAGGGAACAATGACTGAAAAACCGATGAGGACTGATAACAAGACGGGATAATTAAGCCCGAATATGGAAAGCAGGATATAGCTGGAAACGCCAACAATGAGAATTTCAACGGCTTTACCGCGAATATAGTTGGCAAGCTGACCATTCATTTCATGCCAGACCTGGGCCATGATGGGCCTTTTTTCAGGTAGCCATTTTTCCAGAAAGTTCAAAAGTTTTTCTGAGTCCCGCAGCATGAAAAATACCATGATAGGAACCAGTACCGTGTAGACAACCAGCGATACCATCCTGGTGATACTGGTGACCGAATTTGACAGGATAACCTGCCCGAGCTGTCCGATTTCTCCCTGGATATTATTCAACCATTCTTCAACCTGGGCCTGGGTAAATAATTCTGGATAATTCTCAGGCAAAACAAAGAGTAACGATTGCAGCTGGTTCACCATATTGGGCAATTCATTAAGAAACAAGGTCAACCTGCTCCAGCTGAAGGGTAAAAAGATGAGAAAGATAATCATCGTAACCCCAACAAAAACCAGGTAAACGACATACACAGCAGCAGTGTGTGGCATATTGAGTCTTTCCAGGGCGTTGACCAACCCTTGCAACATGAACGTAATAATTATGCTCCATAGCAAGGGGGCAATTACCCCACCCATAGTGAACATAATTACTGCGCACGCCACTAACAAGAGGGCAAAAATTATTGCTTCTTCTTCCGAGAAGTAACGTTCGTATAATCCGTTAAAGACTTTAAACATGCTGCATCCTCAGCTCTGACTAAATTTGTGGACAGACAGATAATGTCAATTTTTCTGAATCCAGTAGCAAAACTTACTGTTTTGTTTGACAAACTCCAGCAGTAAATTGCCACTTTGCTCGGCAAATATCTTGAAATCTCTTTCTGAACCAGGATCTGTAGCAATCACTTTCAGCACTTGCCCAACTTCCATTTTATTCAAAGACTGTTTGGCCTTGAGCAATGGCATAGGACAGGTCAAGCCGCTTAAATCCAGTTCCACTTCAACAATGATGTCCATTGGCGCATTTTAACGCGCAGAGGCTGAAAAACCGAGTTATGCACGGGAATAATGTGTATTATTACTGGTCTAAGGTGCTATGCCTGACTTTTTCATGAAAAATTTCATTTATATATTCAAACGCATATTCAACCGCGCCCGTAAACCGCTTCGTTTGAGCACTTTGGCGGTACTGGCACTGCTTTTGTCCAACCTTCCCTTCCAGGCTACCGCGCAAATAAATCTACCTGTGCTCGGTGATTCCGTATCCGGAACCATTTCCACTCAGCAAGAATATGAATTTGGGCGTGAAATCCTGAGACAAATGCGTAGGGAAACACCCATACTCAATGATCCCCTGATCATGGAATACATCACCAGTCTCACCTACAAGTTGGCTGTGAAAAGCGAACTAACTGATCACCGGCTGGAATTCATTCTCATCGACAGTGAGATCCTGAATGCTTTTGCTGCCCCAGGCGGCATAGTCGGGGTCAATGCCGGCTTGTTTCAGTATGCTGAAAACGAAGGTCAATTCGCCTCAGTATTGTCTCATGAATTGGCCCACATCAGTCAGCGACATTACGCACGAAATATTCAACAAGCACAGCGCAGCACCTTGCCGAACATAGCGGGTTTATTGGCAAGCCTGATTATCGCCTCAACCGTTGGAGGCGATGCCGGTCAGGCCGCACTAATGACGAGTCAGGCCGTTGGTGTAGAAAACAAGTTACGCTACAGCAGAAGCAATGAAGAAGAAGCTGACCGGGTCGGTATTCGGACACTTTACAATGCCGGGTTTGACCCCAATGATATGGCCGGGATGTTTGAGCAAATGATGCGGATGCAAAGTGCTTCCCGCCGATTACCGGAATTTTTATCTACCCACCCTCTCGACGAAAACCGCATTGCTGACAGTAAAAACCGGAGCAACTCCCTACCCTCTGTGGAACACGTGCAGAATATCGAATTTCTGTTGATGAAGCATCGGGTCAATGTCCACTATACCAACGATGCCAATAATTATGTCGCCGGGCTACAAAATCAGTTACCTCAACTAAATGGCGTTGAAGCAGATGCTGCGATGTATGGCATTGCGCTGGGCCAGCTTAAGAGCGGCCAGTTTGTTCAGGCGTCAGAGTCCCTGGATAGAATTTTAGCCAAAGACCCTAATCGTATTTCCCTGGTTATGCTACAAGCAGATATTGCCAGTGAGGCTGGTAACCTGGACCGCGCCCTGGAGATCCTGAGGGAAAACCTGCGCATTAACCCAAATAATCATCCCTTGACCATGTCTTATGCAACCACGCTTGAGAAAGCAGGCCGTTTCGATGATGCAGCAAAAACCCTGGAAAATCAGTCGCTTGTGCGCCCGAATGATCCGCAGCTATGGTTTCAACTTGCTGAAATTCAGGGGCAGGCAGGCAATATCAGCAAAGTACACCAGGCACGAGGTGAGTATTTCATCACTACAGGAGATTTCACTCGGGCCCGCAACCAGTTTAATCTGGCTATGGACATGGAAAGGGACAGACTGGTAAGAGCGAAAATTCAGCAACGACTGGATTTTATCAGAGACCTGCAGAACAGATTTTACCGCCAGTAAATTAAGAACCCTCTGATTAATTACAGTGTGTCTCTGCGGGCCCTTAAATCAATCTGATTGCTTTGGAAAGCCTTGAAGCATCTCAGGCCGCATCCTGCGACTGCCGAAAATCCAGCATACGTTGCAATGGCCGCATGGCTCTAATACACAGCTCCGAATCAACGTGGATCTCATTGGTGTTGTTCAATAGCGTTTGGTACAGGTTTTCCAGGGTATTCATGCCCATCCAGGGACAGTTCGCACAACTTCTGCAAGTCGCCCCTTCTCCCGCCGTTGGTGCCAGAATAAATTCCTTCTCAGGGGCCAACTGTTTCATCTTATAAAAAATACCTGCATCTGTTGCCACGATGAAAGTATTTTCAGGTCGCTCACAAGCTGCCTTGATAATCTGTGTAGTTGAACCCACTACATCGGCTTGCTCAAGAATAGCCAGGGGTGATTCCGGATGCGCCAATATGGCAGCATCAGGATGCAAGTGACGCATGGTATCCAGCGCACGAGTTTTGAACTCTTCATGTACGATACAGGCTCCATCCCATATCAACATATCCCTGGCGCCGGTTTTTTTCTGAATATAATTTCCCAGATGCTTATCAGGCGCCCAAATAACAGACTTGCCTTCAGCAGTCAGATATTCCACTACATCCAGGGCAATGGCAGAGGTTACTACCCAATCTGACCGGGCTTTTACTTCTGCTGATGTATTGGCGTAAACAACGACTTCATGGTCTGGATGCTCATCACAAAACTGAGTAAAACTATCTGCCGGACACCCTATATCCAGAGAGCATGTCGCTTCCAGTGTGGGCATCAGGATGGTTTTCTCGGGGTTGAGGATCTTGGCAGTTTCACCCATGAATTTAACACCGGCCACGACTATGGTGTCGGCATCTGACTGATTGCCAAATCGGGCCATCTCCAGGGAGTCAGCAACCATCCCGCCGCTTTCTTCAGCCAGCGACTGTAACTGGGCATCAGTATAGTAATGCGCCACAAGCACAGCGTTGCGTTCATTCAGAAGGGATTTGATTTTCTCCCTGTAATCCGCCGCTTTTTCATCTGGCAGAAGGCTAATACCCGGAACTTTATCCAGATAGGATTTAACTAAAGCACGCTCCGCGGCAAATTCGGATTCAGTATTTTTGTTGAGGGTTGCCATAACATGAGAAATAAATTTTGAAGGCAAAAATTATAGCATAAATGGCTGATTTCTCTTTATTTCTCCTCATCAAGGCTTGCTATTTTTCCTGTTTTGAGTAGTATGTGCGCCTTCTTTTCAGCGACCCATTTACTCGATAAATGACTAGATTCCAGCAAGATATTTTGCTGATTGAAAAGTTGGCCAGCAGATCCTGCTCTGCTGGGAAGAAAATTCAGGTAAAGTAACTTAGTACACAACGATTTTATTTGGGCCGTTAGCTCAGTTGGGTGAGGCAAGCGGTTACAGAGCGATAGCTCTGTGCGCAGTTGAACGCCTCAATCTGCGATTGAGGCCGGGATGAGCAGTTGGGCCGCAGGCCCTGCTCTGCTGAATTTAGGATTTAAGTAAAGTAACTTAGTACACAACGATTTTATTTGGGCCGTTAGCTCAGTCGGTAGAGCAGTTGGCTTTTAACCAATTGGTCGTGCGTTCGAGTCGCACACGGCCCACCAAATAAAAAAGGCTGCCTTTGGGCAGCCTTTTTCTTTTGCCTGCTAATAAAACAGGCAGAAACTGTCATCAGTCCTTCCATCAACCCTTCACGTATAGCGTGTTGGATCTGGCAAACCAGCCTCATCAAAACCCTTCTTACGTAATCGGCAGCTATCGCAAAGTCCACACGCCCTGCCCAGTTCATCAGCCTGGTAACAGGAAACTGTTTTGCTGTAATCCACACCAAGTGTAAGACCCAGGTTGATAATTTCCGCTTTGGTTAGTTGAATCAGGGGTGTTTCTATTGAAACAGCGTTGCCTTCTATTGACTGCCTGGTTGCCAGGTTAGCCATGTCCTGAAACGCTTTAATGTATTCAGGTCTGCAGTCCGGGTACCCGGAATAATCAAGCGCATTAACGCCTATGAAAATGGCCTCGGCAGAAATCACTTCAGCCCAGCTCAACGCATAGGCCAGGAATACTGTATTGCGTGCAGGAACATAAGTCACAGGTATGCCCTCACTAGCGGCTTCAGGTACGTCGATGGATGAATCCGTTAATGCTGAGCCGCCAAGTCCACGCATATCAATAGGGATTACTTTGTAATCTTTCAGCCCGGATTGCATAGCCAACTGTTTGGCTGAATCCAGTTCACTCCGGTGTCTCTGCCCATAATCAAAACTTAAACCATAACAGTCAAAGCCCTGCTTTTGAGCAATTGCCAGACAGGTAGCAGAATCCAGTCCACCTGATAAAAGCACTACTGCTTTCCTGTTTTTCGTTTGCGCCATCATTAATGTCCTGGATCGTTACCCCAGAGATATTTATGCAATTGCACCTGCATCCGGACATTCAACTGATCTGCCAATATCCATTCGGCCAATTGCCGGGCATCCAGTTCATCCCTACTGGGTGAAAACAGAACATCAGAGACTTTTTCATCCAGGGAATGCTCGTTGGTCTGCTGCTTCGCCCATTGATAATCCTGCTCATTACAAATGACAAACTTGACCTGGTCCCGGGAATTAAGAAAGGCAATATTGCTCATCAGGTTTCTGTGCATCTCTTGTGAACCCGGCGTTTTTAGATCCATAACTTTAACTACCCTGGGATCTACGCTGGAAACATCCATGGCGCCACTGGTCTCAAGCGACACTTCATAGCCCTGGCTACACAATTCAGTTAACAAGTCCTGGCAACCTTCCTGGGCAAGGGGTTCACCCCCCGTCACAGTGACATAGGAGGTATTAAAGCCCTTCACTTCTTTTAGAACTTCATCCAGTTGGTAAATGATGCCGCCACTAAAGGCATAGGCAGTATCGCAATACTGGCAGCGCAAAGGACAACCAGTTAAGCGTATAAATACCGTTGGATAACCAACGGTTCTGGCCTCACCTTGAAGTGAGTAAAATATTTCAGTAATACGCAGTGTCGCGCTCATGGAGAATTGCAGAATTTAGATGTGAACAGGAGCAAAGACCGTGAGCTTATCAGTTGCCAATTTCACTCAGGTATTCATTGGCAATTTCAATTTCAGAAGTGGCGTCAGGATAGCGCTGACCGATGTCTTGCCAACTGGCTGCAGCTCTAGTGTTATCACCCATTTTTCTAAATACCGTGCCCAACCTGAGCATCGCTGTTGGCGCCTTGGGATCTTCGGGGAATTCACTGATAAGGCGCTGTAAAACAACAATGGCCTGGTTGTGGTTCCCCAGCAGTTCAAGTGCAGCACCTTGCCAGTAAAGTGCGTTAGTTAAATACCTGCCCTGACTATAAACATCCATATACTGCTGAAACAAGGTGATGGACTCCTGGAAAGCCTCATCTTCAAGTAATAAATTCAATGCCTGCCGGTACAGTGCCTGTTCGTTTTGCGGACTAGTTACTCCAACCCCTGCTCCTGCTGCCACTGTTGACTGTCCGGGAACTACACCTTGATTCCCTGGATTCCCCGGATTAACCAAAGGTGTTTGTGCTGAGTTGATAACCTGATTATTACTGCCGATATTTGGCGCCTGGCCTGCAGGCAACTGGCCCGGGATACTCTGTCCATTATGAAAGGCTTGTACCTGATTATAGAGCTCACCCAATCTTGAATCGGTATCAAGGTAGCGATCACGCTGTTCCGTTTGCATCCGACGAATCTGAAAAGACTGTTCTTCCACTGTACCGCGCAAATTCTGAATTTCTGCCTGCAGTGCTTCCAACTGCAGGTACATATTCACCAGTATTTCATTCTGGCCATCATTGCCATTAACCGGTTGATTCTGCGCTTGCGTTGATCCTGCCTCAACAATTGGAACGCGAGATTGTGCGGCCACAGAAAAGTGGATCAGTATCGCCACCACCAATCCACCGAACATTAAAAATTTTTTGAAAGCCAGCATAAAATATTCACCCTGAAAAAAAGAAGCCGGGCGAACCCGGCTTTATTTTTAAAATGTGTTATTCCTTAATGAATTTCAACCCGACGGTTTCTGGAATAAGCTGCTTCAGTTGTACCAGGATCTACAGGATTTTCTTCACCATAGCTGATTGTTTCCAGTTGGTTGGAAGAAACACCCTGTACCTGCAGGTAGCGCTCAATTGCCTGTGCACGACGCTCACCGAGAGCCAGATTGTATTCTCGTGTGCCGCGCTCATCAGCATGGCCTTCCAGTCGATACCTTCTAGAGGAATTCTCTTTCAAATAGTTTGCATGATGAACCAGGGCTGCGCGAGCTTCTGCACTCAGGTCAGAACGGTCAAACTCAAAATAGAAAACTGTCATACCAAGGGCATTATCCCTTTCACGAATCTGAGATGCCGATAGCCCACCATTGGTACCTGTACCAGAAGATGTCGCCGTATTACCGCCTGAGGAGCCGGAAGTACTGGAAGTCTCCATACCATCAGAAGCGCCTGCTTCTTCTGTATCGCTGGACGCACATGCTGCCAGGGTCAGAGTCAATAACAGAGCCATTCCCAGTTTGAATATTTTGTCAGTTTGCATACCTACTCCTTTCATTCACTATGCATTCAAAAATTTTTATACCCGAAGGCCGAAACCCACTAATTCTCTATAATTTTACTCAGTAAAACAACACTTTAATAGAGATATTCAGGAAATAATTTAATGTTAGTCACAAAAAGGAGACCACGCGGGCTCCCTGACATCACCTTGCGCGGATGGTAGCTGGAACTTCACGCGTCCGTCAATGGAAACTGCGTTTAAAATCCCCCTGTTTCCGGCTTTTGATGCATACATCACCATACTGGCATTGGGCGCGATACTTGGCGATTCGTCCAGTGCTGTTTCCGTTAAGGTGCGGATAGTGCCGCGATCAATATTCATAATGGCCAGGTGATATTCATCGGTTGTGTTGTAACGATGTACCATGAGCAGATTTGACCCATCCGGCAGCATCAGGCCCTTGGAATTATAAGTTCCTTCAAACGTCAGCCTTTCCCAGGAACCAGTCTCCAGTGATATCTGGTATAACTGCGGGCGTCCGTTTCCTCCTCGTTCAGAGGTGAAAATCAGGGATTCGCCATCCGGCGTCCAGCTTGGTTCCGTATCAATGGCAAAATGTGTGGTCATACGACGTAAATTTCTGGTGCGCAAATCCATGACATAAATATCCGGACTACCATCTTTGGAAAGCACCATAGCCAGTTTAGAACCATCTGGTGAAAATACCGGCGAACCGTTAATACCGGGAAAATCTGTTATTTGTTCGCGAGCACCAGAAATCAGATCCTGAATATATATTCTGGGGCGCGTCGACTCATAAGAGCTATAGGCAATCTGTCTGCAATCTGGTGACCAGGACAGTGACATAATCGGTTCCTTGGAGCTAAGCAGGATTTGGGGGCGTCCACCATCAGCATCTGACATATTCAAATAGTAATCTGTGACTTCATTATTTATTCGCTCCGAGGTGATATACAGTATTTTAGTGGCAAAGGCTCCACGCACACCGGTGACTTCTTCAAATATCTTGTCACTAATCGAATGAGCTACATCCCTGAGCTGAGATTGGCTGCCATTTAATACTTCACCCAATAAACGCTCTTCCCGCAGCACGTCGAAAAATTCATATTGCACTTGCATGGTTCCTGCGCCACCGGTTTCGGTGATTTTTCCAATCAGCAAATAATCAGCTCCCAGGAAACGCCAGTCACGAAAGAAAACTTCGTCCTGGTCGTGGGGAGTACTAAGCATGTTGGACTCAAGTATCGGGGAAAACTCTCCACTGTTTCTGAGGTTGCTGGTAACGATATCGGTAATGTTATCTTCCAACGCACCAAAGCCAGTCCACTCAAAGGGAACAATGGCAATTTGCACCGGATTATCCACCCCCTGGGTTATGACAATCTGAAGTTGGCCGTAGGCAAATGAGCTCAGTAACATTGCTGCCAGGAGAAAAACCCTTATTAACGTCCAGCTATTGCTGTTCATCGCAATAAATCCTCCGGTCTGAATACTAAACTGAAACTTCTGAAATTACGTTCGAACACACCCGTTTCCAAATCCTGTAATTCCGGAAATCGTTCAACTCTTTCCACGGCCTGAATAACAGAGCGATCAAAGGCTGTATTGCCGCTACTCTCACTGATAAAGGCCCCAACCACTTCACCCGTCGGCACAACTTGCAATTCCACCACAGCTACCATGCCATTCCGCGCACCAGGTGGTATTTGCCAGTTTTGGCTGATTGCCTGTTTTATCATACCTGCGTATTGCGCAACAATCAGTTGTTCACCGGCTAACTGGTTGGCCTGAGCTTCTCTTGCCGACTGTTCTCTGGCCAGGCGCTGCTGCTCAAGCAAGCGTTCCTGCTCCTGTTCTCTGGCACGGTTTTCCTGCGCCAGACGTTGCCTTTCTGTTTCTTCATCCAATGTACGCTGTCTGGCCAGTTCTTCTTGTCGCAGTCGCTCAGCTTGTTCTTGCTCTCTTCTTTGCTGAGCTTCAAGTCGTTCACGTTCTCTTTGCTGACTTTGCTCCCGTTCCCGCGCCTCGGCCTGTTCCCGGCGTCTTGCTTCATCGACACGTTCCAGCTCCAATCTTTCCAATCTACGTAAGCGTTGAGGATTCAAGTCAATAGCTGAGGCCGTCACAATGACCGGGGCTTCAATGGCGACAAACTCAGACCGCTCCACACTGCGCCCCAAAATAAACACTATCAGGCAGGCATGCATAAATACTGAGGCAATTACCGCTGGAGGATAACCCTCGAATTTTATTAATAAACTAAAAGGGTGAAACTTTTTCATAACAGGTCAATATTCTGTTTCAGAATTCAGTTCTCGGTAGATGGCGGTTGTGTAATCATCCTGACATTTTCCGCCCCTGCGCCTGCCAAAGTAGACATCAGGCTCATAACCAGGCTGTAGTTGATAGAGCCATCCGCCTCAAGATGAACAGGTACAGCCGGATTCTGGCTCAATATTTTACTGACATCCTCCTGGATTCTTTCCAGCGGCACCGGCTCCGGATTGTCTTCCTCGCCAAGACTGATGAAGTAATTACCCTCTTCATTGATAGACACAACCAGCGTTAACTCATCATTACTTTCAACCGGTTCGGCATTGGCCTGAGGCAAATCTACCTTGATGCCCTGAGTCATCAAAGGTGCTGTGATCATGAAAACAATTAGCAGCACCAACATGACATCAATCAACGGGACCACATTGATTTCTGCCATTTGCTTGTGTCTGCGACGGCGGCTTTCCATGTTTAATCCTGTTCCCGTCGAGTATGGGCCTGGCGGTGAAGAATACTGGAAAATTCATCCATAAAGGTTTCATAACTATGAATGATAGAATCTACCTTAGAAGCATAGCGATTATAGGCGATGGCAGCTGGAATTGCTGCAAACAGGCCCATTTCAGTTGCAAACAGGGCTTCGGAAATACCTGGAGCCACCACCGCAAGGCTGGCCTGGCTCTGACTGGCCAGACTGACAAAGGTATTCATGATTCCCCAAACAGTTCCAAACAAGCCAAGGTAAACCGACACAGAGGCCACAGTAGAAAGAATAGGCAAATGTCTTTCCAGTACTTTTTCTTCCCTGGCAAGGGCGACTCGCATGGAACGTTGCGAGCCTTCCATTACCGCGTCGGAATCTATTCCGGGTTGTTGTCGCAAGCGGGTAAATTCTTTAAATCCTGAACGAAACAGGTTTTCCATTCCAATCACGCTGATACCGGTTTTCTTGCTGGTACCGTCACGGTACAACTGGCTCAAATCCATACCGGACCAAAAGCGCTTTTCAAATCTCAAAATTTCTTTTTCTGAATCAGAAAGGATGATCCATTTCTGAACAATAACAACCCAGGACATGACGGAAATCAGAAAAAGACTGAACATGACCAGTTTGCCAAGCAAAGTGGCATTCATGACCAGGCTCCATAAACTCAGGGATTCATCCATTTGGTAATTCTCGTGTTACACCTGCTTAACTTCTGTAATTAAGTGGCTTTCTGGTTTGTAAAAAACTGTTGCACTCTTTAATAGGCACTTCAGTTGTTTTCTCTCTCGTCTTCCTCGGCATCTCCTACAGGCTCAAACAAATCCGCCGGGGCCGTATTGGGGTTCAGGCCAAAATGCCTGTAAGCAAACTGCGTGACCATCCTCCCTCGTGGCGTGCGCTGGATAAACCCTTGCTGAATGAGGTAGGGCTCCAGAATATCCTCAACAGTTCCCCGCTCTTCACTGATTGCTGCAGCAATACTGTCAACCCCAACAGGGCCGCCATCAAACTTTTCTATCATGGTCATCAACAGGCGCCGGTCCATGTGGTCAAAGCCATTCTTATCAATACTCAGCATGTTCAGGGCGATTTCTGCAACCTCACCTGCTATTTTTCCGTCGCCTTTAACTTCGGAATAATCCCGGACCCTACGTAATAGACGGTTTGCAATGCGTGGAGTTCCTCTGGATCGGCGCGCAATTTCCATGGCGCCTTCATCATCACACGAAATTTCCATGATGGCAGCAGAACGTTTCACAATTTTGCTCAGCTCCTGCATGGAATAAAACTCCAATCGCTGCACAATACCAAAGCGGTCGCGTAGAGGTGACGTAAGCAGGCCGGCACGGGTAGTTGCACCTACCAGCGTAAAAGGTGGCAATTCAAGTTTCAGGGAGCGAGCAGAAGGTCCTTCGCCTATCATGATATCCAGTTGGTAATCCTCCATGGCAGGATAAAGGATTTCCTCGATGGCCGGATTCAGGCGGTGGATTTCATCAATAAAGAGCACATCCCCCGACTCAAGATTCGTTAACATTGCAGCAAGATCGCCGGCTTTTTCCAGAACAGGACCGGCCGTACTTTTCATAGCCACACCCATTTCATTGGCAATGATATGAGACAAGGTGGTTTTGCCCAGACCGGGCGGCCCAAATACCAGCGTGTGATCCAGTGCCTCCCCTCTTTTTTTGGCGGCGCTGATAAAAATTTCCATCTGCTCTTTAACCACTTCCTGCCCGATATAATCGGCCAGTTTTGAAGGGCGAATGGCATTGTCCTGGATTTCTTCGCCACTCAGGTCATCCGATGAAATTATTCTGTCTTCTTCACGCATCAGTAGTTGTTTGCTTCAGTGTTCTTTATATAGCTTGCTTTAGTGTTCTTTCTGGTTTGCTTTAGTGTTCTTCAATCTTTAGTGTTCTTCAATCTTTAGTGTTCTTCAATAGATAGATAAAACGCCTCAAGACATGTTCTTCAGGGTCGCCCGAATCAGGCTTTCACTATCAGCTACCTGCCCGGATTCTTCAAGGTTTTTTGCAGCAGCAATAACCGCACGACTTGCTTCCTGTGGCTTATAACCTAGGGATATCAATGCTGTTTCCGCCTCTTCAATGCTATTGTTCTGTTTGTGTCGACTGCTTGCTTCACCTGTATCCGAAGTCCCGGTGTGCCCCTGCCATTCCTCCAGCTTGTCTTTGACTTCAACGATCAGTCTTTCTGCCGTCTTTTTCCCAACGCCAGGTATTTTCACCAGTGCTGCTACATCATCGCGTTGCACACAACTGACGAATTCAGAGACTTCCATCCCGGACAGCATCGTCAAGGCCAGTTTGGGACCTACGCCATTGATTCGAATCAGGACCCGAAACAAACTCCGTTCCTTTTCATCCATGAAACCAAACAGCAATTGTGCATCTTCACGGACGATGAAATGGGTATGCAGTGTAAGTGCTGCACCCGGCTCAGGAAGACGAAAAAAGGTATTGAGCGGCACTTCCACTTCATATGCCACACCCTGAACATCAATCAATGCCTGTTGATCTTCTTTCACCAGGAGCACCCCGGTAATTCTACCTATCATCTTGGGTCCAGTTTTTCAGTCTTCGTTAATGAGTTATTTTTCCATGACCAGTCTGCCGCGCCTGCCTGATTTTACGCCAGCCATTCTCACCAGGGTATTCTCGGTATTGGCGTGACAAACAGCAACTGCAAGCGCATCTGCTGCATCTTCAGGCGGTACTGTTGAAAGTCCAAGCACAGATTTCACCATTTGCTGCACTTGTTTCTTGTCTGCCTGCCCTTTTCCAACCAGGGCCAGTTTCACTTTACGTGCAGAATATTCAGCAACAGGTAATTTGTAATGGGTGCAGGCGACAATCGCAGCACCCCTGGCCTGTCCCAGCTTCAGTGCAGATGCGGCATTTTTGCCCATAAACACGTCTTCTACAGCAGCATAGTCTGGATGATGTTCTTCAATGATTTCCGAGATATTGGAGAAAATAATGTCAAGGCGCTCCGGGAATGCCTGCGTGCTCATTTTAATAACGCCACTGGCGATATATTCGAGCTTGTTGCCTCTGGCTTTGATGAGCCCATAGCCACATAGTCTTGAACCGGGATCAATCCCTAGAATAATGCTCATCAATTCCTCTGCAGGTATTGGGTGGCTTGTCGAGTGGAGCGCAGAAGTGGCCTTGTTTGCTGTCCCAGAAACTCACTAATTCACCCTACTGAAATAAAGTGACAGTGTATTACAGACAGCGTCAGGATTCCTCGTTGAGTTGCTGCAAGACTGCATCCGAGATACTGGCATTGGAGTAGACATTCTGTACATCATCCAGATCTTCCAGATTCTCAACCAGAAGCATGAGCGATTGCGCACCACCCAGATCAAGGTCCACTTCTGTTGTTGCCAGCATAGTAACTTCTGCATTTACAGGCTCCAGGCCAGTCGCATCAAGCGCATCTTTAACCTTACCGAAATTTTCAAACGAGGTATGGATATCGATACTGCCATCTTCGTTATTCAGGATGTCTTCTGCGCCAGCCTCCAGTGCAGCATCAAGTAATTTTTCTTCATCAACGCTATCGGGATAACTGATTACACCAGTTCTGTTAAACAGGAAGGCCACAGAACCGTTAGTACCAAGGTTTCCACCTGATTTAGTGAAGCAATGCCTGACTTCGGCAACTGTCCTGTTTTTATTGTCAGTAAGTGTTTCCAGGAGAATGGCGACGCCACTGGGACCATAACCCTCGTAGACCAGCTCTTCCATATTATCGTTATCAGCGGTCCCGGCTCCCCTTTCAATAGCCCGGTCAATTGTGTCCCTGGTCATGTTGGCGCTTAGCGCCTTGTCTACGACTGCGCGCAGTTTCGGGTTATCGGCAACGTTACCGCCTCCCTGTTTGGCAGCAACGGTAAGCTCTCGAATAATTTTGGTAAATATCTTGCCGCGCTTGGCATCCTGGCCCGCTTTGCGGTGTTTGATATTTGCCCACTTACTGTGCCCAGCCATTACTCACCCTGCTTTTCTTTTATTATTGTTGATTACCGTTGATTACCAATTAACGCTTGTATCCTGTGCTGCTTACAAGCTCCCGAGAGTTAACTACAACCTTATTCCCCAGGCTCAGCCTTCGTCTCAGTAGTTGTTTTACCTTCCGTTTTGGGCTGCTCTCGAAGACGGATATTGAGTTCCCGTAATTGCCTGTTGTCGACTGTCCCCGGCGCATTGGTGAGCAGACAACTTGCCGATTGGGTTTTGGGAAAGGCGATGACATCCCTGATGGACTGTGAGCCGGTCATCATCATGACCAGGCGATCCAGACCAAAGGCAATCCCGCCATGAGGCGGACAACCATAGCGGAGCCCATTGAGCAGAAAGCCGAATTTTTCTTCAGCCTGGTCCGCATCTATCCCCAGCACCCGAAATACAGCCTGTTGCATCTCAGGCTTGTTTATTCGTATGGAGCCGCCACCAAGTTCGGTTCCGTTAAGCACCATATCGTAAGCACGCGACAGAGCGCCTGCCGGGTTTCCCGTCAACTCGTCAGGCGAACATGAAGGCGCGGTAAACGGGTGATGCACCGACGTAAAAGTGCCCTCTTTGTCATCGGCTTCAAACATTGGAAAGTCTACTACCCAAACTGGCGCCCATTGTGTCTCAAGCATGCCGAGGTCTTCACCAAGTTTGACACGCAGAGCACCAATTGCTTCATTCACAATGCCGGCCTTGTCAGCACCAAAAAACAGAATGTCACCTGTTTTGGCTTCTGTCCTATCCAGAACACTTTTCACCACATCCTCCGGCATGAATTTCAGGATGGGTGACTGCAGACCTTCCAGACCGCCGTCAATATCATTGACCTTGATCCAGGCAAGTCCTTTGGCGCCATAAATGCCAACAAAATCTGTGTATTCATCAATCTGCTTACGGGACAGGACGGCGCCACCATCTACCTTGAGTACGACTACCCTGCTGTCAGGGTCATTCGCCGGGGAATTAAAGACTTTGAATTCGACGTTTTGCATAAGGTCCGCAATATCGACCAGCTGCATGGGGATGCGCAAGTCCGGCCGGTCAATACCATATTTATCAACGGCCTCGTGGTATGTCATACGTGGAAATGGAGGCAAATCCACATCCAGATGCTGCTTGAAAACTTCCCGGATCATAGTTTCCGAGATATCCATAATCTCGCCCTCTTCCAGAAAAGAGGTTTCTATATCTATCTGGGTAAACTCGGGTTGACGGTCAGCACGCAAGTCCTCATCGCGAAAACACTTGGCAACCTGGTAATAACGATCCAGTCCCGCCACCATTAATAGTTGTTTGAATAACTGCGGGGACTGGGGCAGCGCAAAGAACTGCCCCGGATGGGTGCGACTTGGTACCAGATAGTCGCGGGCACCTTCCGGTGTTGCACGGGTCAGGATGGGGGTTTCGATATCCAGAAATCCATTGTCGTCCAGGTAGCGTCTGATGCTGCTGGTTATCTGGGAGCGCATTTTCATGCGATTGAGCATTTCAGGTCGGCGCAAATCAATGTAACGGCTTCTCAGACGCACATCTTCACTCACCGACATGTGTTCATCAAGCTGAAAAGGCGGAGTATCAGCCGCATTCAGGATTTCCAGCTCTTTGCCCAACACTTCAATTTTACCAGTGCCCATATCCTTGTTTTCAGTGCCTTCCGGGCGTGCTCTGACTCTACCCTGCACTCTGACTACAAACTCATTGCGCACCTGTTCCGCACTGGCAAAGCTGTCTTCAGTGTCCGGATCATAGACAACCTGGGTAATGCCATCGCGATCACGAAGATCGAGAAATATGACCCCGCCATGGTCCCGGCGCCGATGAACCCAGCCGCAAAGCGATACAGTCTGGTCTATGTGGCTTTCATTCAATTCACCACAGTAATGAGTTCGCATAATTCTTTCCTGTTTAATGTCTTTTATATTGCTATGAAGTGCAGTTTGTATTGTTGTTCTTTATTATTGTCAGTCTTGAAAGATTGTCAGCCTTGATTAACAAGAGCTAGCCCAGGAAAGCTGACCGCACCCTGGACTGACCTGTTTCTAGTCAGAGTCGGTTCTCTTGTTATTTGCTTTCCCAGACTCTTTTCCTGACTGTTTCCCTGACTCTTTACCTGAACCACCCTCTGAATCGCTTTTTTTGGCAGACACATTTTTTTCCGTGTTGCTGTCATTGGCGGATTTTGACTCGCCGGCTTTTTTTGACTCAGCAGAAGTATTGGGGTCAGGCTTTATTTTTGATTTTTTATCCTTGAAGTCAGTTTCATACCAGCCTGTCCCTTTGAGCCTGAAACTGCTGGCTGAAACCAGCTTTTTAAGCGTGGCCTTGCCACAGGCTGGACAGTCCGTTAATGGCGGATCACTAAACTTTTGTATCTTTTCGAGTTCCTCGTTACAGGACTCACAGCGATATTCATAGATAGGCATGGTTAGAACACATTATCGGGCCACAAAAAGTCGCGTATTGTAACTCATTTCACTTTACTCTGGCATTCCTGTCTGATTAATCTGAAGACCAGTTCAATGACCCAAAATGGTGCCAGAACACAAAATCCCAAGATGATTTTTACAAAATTTTTCCTAGAGAAAAAAAAGTCAAAGAATTCCTTTGGAAAAGGCAAAAGTTTTGAGAAAGACCTTGCCCGTAACAAGCGATTCCTATATAAATAGCACCTCGCTCAGTACGATAAATTCAGGTGCTTTTCAGCACTTGCTACAAGTTTTTTACTTTTATATTTTCGTGACTGCTGCCAATTTTTTTCAGGCTGCCGAAGTGACATTGACGAGTGATTTAATTCACTGCTGTTAATATTTACTCAGGTACAACTGAATTGGATATGCTGAACAGGCGCAGCAAGTTAAGAAAGTTAAGAATGTAATTTAAAAAGCCGAGACACTGAATTTAATTGTCGAAAATAATTGTCGCACTGAAATACTATTAGTAAAAAACGCGTTACTAATTGAAGTTCCCGGTTTCCCCGGGGTAACAATAACCAGTAAAAATCGAATTCAAGAGAGAGCAAAGTATGGCTGCCAAAAAACCAGCTACTAAAGCACCCGCCAAGAAGTCCGCTGCAATCCAGGAAAAATACACTAAAACCGCGATTCTCAACACCATCTCTGAGAATACCGGGTTAACCAGGAAAGAGGTTTCCTCAGTTCTTGATGAGTTAAGTGACCTGATCGAAAGGCACATCAAGAAAAGAGGTGTTGGCGAGTTCACCTTACCTGGCTTGTTAAAAATCAAGGCAGTTAAACGCCCTGCCAGGCCAGCCCGCAAGAATGTCCCCAACCCTTTTCGTCCGGGTGAATTCATGGATATTCCCAAGAAACCGGCTACTACCAGAGTCAAGGTACTGCCTTTAAAGAAACTGAAAGAATTTGCCCTGTAAATTTCCAGGATGGCTTGATCTGGATTAACTGGATTTAGCCAAATTTTCAGAATCCGAAAAGCAGCCTGAGGGCTGCTTTTCTTTTGGTGGACCAATCACGATACTATAAAGGAACCTCTGATTAATTATGAATAGTTTCAGCGTGATCAGGAGCGTACAATCGCAAGGCGCAAGCCGAAGGGCAGGGCTGGTTGTCCCTGGCGAGGCTTGCAACACCGCGAGTGTGCGCTCCTGGTCTCGCCCTGCGGAGCTTGCAGAGGTTTCCGTGCTCTGCGTTGCGCTTTCTCGACAGGTTACCGACATGCCTTCGAAAACACGCCTTAATCACGAAATCCTCTCTAAGCCTGAAGCTGTTCATAATTAATCAGAGGCTCCTAAACACTATGCGCACTTCCAAATATCTCTTAGCAACAACCAAGGAAACTCCAGCAGATGCTGTTGTGATCAGTCACCAGCTCATGCTTAAAGCCGGCATGATCCGGAAATTGGCTTCGGGCCTGTACAACTGGCTACCGCTGGGATTGCGAGTGTTGCAAAAAGTCACAGGAATCATCAGGGAAGAAATGGATCGCTCTGGCGCCCTGGAAATTTCCATGCCCGTTGTTCAACCTGCAGAGCTGTGGGAGGAATCCGGACGCTGGGAGCAAATGGGTGATGAATTACAGCGTTTGAAAGATCGTCATGATCGGAATTTTTGCCTGGGTCCAACCCATGAAGAAGTCATTACCGATCTGGTTCGCAACGAAATCAGTAGCTACAAACAGCTACCAATGAATATTTACCAGATACAAACCAAGTTCCGTGATGAGCGCCGTCCTCGTTTCGGCGTGATGCGCTCCCGGGAATTCATCATGAAGGATGCCTACTCCTTCCATATTGATTCAGCATCTCTGGATGAAACCTACCAGTTGATGTACGACACCTACAGTCGTATTTTTACCCGCCTGGGCTTTAAATTCCGCGCCGTGGAAGCAGACTCAGGGAATATCGGTGGCAGTAGTTCCCATGAATTTCATGTTCTGGCTGACTCAGGTGAGGATGAAATCGTTTTTAGTGATCACGGGGATTATGCCGCCAACATTGAAATGGCTTCTGCCCTGTCTCCTGACAGTGGAAATATTGAAATACCGAAAGGCTCTGAAGAACTCACCCTGGTACCCACCCCGGATGTACGCACAATTGAAGAAGTCGCCAATTTCCTGGAAACCTCTGCTGCAAGCACAGTAAAAACTCTTATCGTTCAGGGTGACGATGATGAGCTTGTCGCCCTGGTTTTGCGCGGCGATCATCAACTTAATGAAGTCAAAGCAGGCAAAATTGAAGGTGTTGCCAGTCCCATGGTTTTTGCGTCAGACGAGCAGATTCGATCAACGCTGGGATGCGACCCCGGTTCCATTGGACCGGTAAACAACCCGCTGACCAACATCGTCGACCGGGATGCTGCCGCGCTTGTCGATTTTGTTTGCGGTGCCAACAAGGACGGTCATCATTTTACCGGTGCTAACTGGGGAAAAGATGCCCGGATTGGCAGGATTGAGGATTTGAGAAAGGTCGTCGAAGGCGATTCCAGCCCTGATGGTCAGGGAACCCTCTCCATCAAACGCGGCATTGAAGTCGGCCATATATTCCAGCTGGGCAACAAGTACAGCGCTGCCATGAATGCCAATGTTCTTGATGAAAACGGGAAAAGCACCATCATGGAAATGGGCTGCTATGGAATTGGTGTTAGTCGCATAGTCGCTGCGGCTATTGAGCAATGCCATGACGACAAGGGCATCATCTGGCCGGATAATATTGCGCCCTTCCATGTGGTAATCATTCCGCTGAACGCGCATAAATCTGAAAAAGTAATGGAAGTCAGCGAATTACTCTACACACAGTTACAGGAAGCCGGACTTGATGTGCTGCTGGACGATCGCGACAAGAAAACCAGCCCTGGCGTCAAATTTGCCGATATGGAGCTGATTGGTATTCCACACCGACTGGTGGTCTCAGATCGGGGCCTTGAAAATGGTCAGGTGGAATACAAAAAACGTGACAGTGATGAGACAGAGGATTTTGCCGTTTCAGAGATAGTGGCGTTTCTTCGTGAAAAAATAGTGACTGAATAAAAACGCTGCGATCAAATCTTTGCTGATTTGAAATAACCTGACACAGATTGCTCAAAAGTCACTTCGGCAACTTTCTCTATTTCTGTAAATGCCGCTTTAAGCTTGTCAATATCAGGAAGGTGTTCAGCCACTGGCTCCGGAATTTCCCTGTCCAGGTCTTCTTTTTCGGGCATGCTCCAGGGAAATAGAGACTGCAATTCCCACAACGTCAAACTATCCAGCTCACGGCACAGAATATATTCTGCTTCACCGCAGTTTCGGATAATTTGCTTATCCTGCAGTAAACTCAGGCAGCGTCCAAGAAGGTCATCCTGAAAGGCCCAGCCATTATCAAGCAACTCCCTGATATTCACACTTTTTCCCTCACATTGGCGGCCCCAGAATTTATGTAATAGTCCAATAACCAACAAGGTAGGATGAATTGTTTTTGTCACAATTCTGAGATAGTAAATAGGGATAGCGCTCACCAGATTGGCACCAAACAGAATAATCACCCAACACACATAGACCCACATCAACAGAATTGGAATGGCTGCAAAAGTCCCATAAACAAATTCATAGCTTGCCAGGGTTATAAATTTGCCGAAAACCCACTTCACCAGAATGAAAAGCAATGCCACAACAAGCCCACCAATAAAGCCATGTGACAAACGCACACCACAATTGGGAACAGCAACGTACAACAAGGTAAAAGCCAATGTGGTCAAAATTGTCGGAAACAGACTCAGCACCACGGGTCTGGCACCAAACAGATCAGAGACTTCGGTAAAGGTTTCAAATAAAGACAGGGACGTAATATAGGAACTGATGGCAAAACCCACACCCAGCAGTAAGGGGCTAAGACTTAATACGCTCCAGTAAAGCAGGAAACTGGATATACCCTTGCGTAACTGGGAAACATTCCAGATACGATTAAAACTGTGTTCAATATTGAGCAGCATGAAATAGGCAGTGGCAAGTAACATCACTGCACCAATCCAGGTCAGATTTTTTGCCTGCGTTGCAAATTCTGCCAGGTAAATTTCCAGTTCACTACTTGATGATGGTAGCAAGCGGGTGAAAATCATACTCTGGATTTCGCTACCAAATATCTGAAATGACGGGAAAGCAGACAGGATTGCCAGGATCAGTGTCAGTAAGGGCACCACGGCAAACAGGGACATGTAAGTCAGTGACTTGGAAAATTCCATACCGTCATTATGGACAAATTCCCGGAATACGAATCTGGCAAAACGCAGTATTTCCAGCGGTTTGGTAATTTGAAACCATGCATATCTGCTTGAGCTTTGTGTATTCATAACGCCTTGTTTAATCCCGACAGGATGACTACCATAGTGCCGGTTTTTCTTCAGGACAGGATCATGTCAGAAATAACAATCTACCATAATCCGCGTTGTTCCAAATCGCGGCAAACACTTGAATTATTACAGGAAAATAACATTTCACCAGAAATTATTCTTTATCTTGAGACGCCACCCTCAAAATCCGGGTTGCGCTTACTGTTAAACAAACTGGGCATCAATGCCCGGGAGCTGCTCAGAAAAGGGGAAGAAGCGTATAAAGAGCATGGATTATCAGATACTTCCATGACTGAAGACCAGATAATTGACGCCATGCTGGCCTCCCCCAAGTTAATAGAACGCCCTATAGTGGTAGCTGGTGACAAGGCAGTTCTCGGCAGGCCCCCGGAAAATGTACTGACCTTAATTAAAGGAACCTCTGATTAATTATGAACAGCTTCAGGCTTACAGAGGATTTCGTGATTAAGGCGCGTTTTCGAAGGCATGTCGGTAACCTGTCGAGAAAGCGCAACGCTGAGCACGGAAACCTCTGTAAGTCCCGCAGGGCGCACTCAGGAGCGCACACTCGCGGTGTTGCAAGCCTCACCAGGGACAACCAGCCCCTGGCCTTCGGCTTGCGCCTTGCGATTGCACGCTCCTGATCACGCTGAAACTATTCATAATTAACAGAGCTTCCTTAAACCAGCCCCAGACACCTTCACTATGAACGCTCCATACATTCTTGTCCTGTATTATTCCCATCACGGTGCTGTAGCAGATATGGCCAACCATGTCGCCAGGGGCGTTGAATCTGTAGACGGTATGCAGGCAATGCTCCGAACCGTTCCCAAGGTCTCCACTGTAACAGAAGCCACTGAACCTGAAATACCTGACGAAGGTGCCATGTATTGCAGCGAGGAAGACCTGGTCAATTGCAGCGGCCTTGCCCTTGGCAGTCCCACCCGGTTTGGCAACATGGCTGCGCCCATGAAATATTTTCTGGATGGCACCGCCGGCCCCTGGATCAGTGGTTCGCTGATTGATAAACCAGCAGGCGTGTTCACTTCAACTGCCAGCCTGCATGGCGGACAGGAAAGCACCCTGCTTACCATGCTTCTGCCTTTGTTACATCATGGCATGGTGTACTGTGGTTTACCCTATTCTGAAGCTGCTTTGAATACAACGGAAAGTGGCGGCAGCCCTTATGGGCCTACCCATATCGCAGGCCCTAATAGCGACCGCCCCCTGACCTCACATGAGTCAGAATTGTCACAGGCCCTGGGTAAACGTCTTGCCAGGTTAGCACTAAAGCTCGAAACCTGATGAATTCAAAGAAACTATCCCGGCAAGTCAGCCTCGCGGGCTCATTATTGCTGATCAGTGTGCTTGTCATCATCAATATCCGCAGCGGAGCCTTTAATATCCTGATTCTTGCCGCACAACTGGTCCCGATAGCCCTGACCTTGCCAGGCTTGATCAAAGGAAACTCCAGAAACTATCAATGGCAATGCTTTGTTGTTTTGTTTTTTTTGGTGCAAGGCATATTACTGGCATTTACACCCGGCTGTTTTATGCTGGGAATAATAGAAAGCATGATTTGTCTGCTCCTGTTTTTTTCCGCTATTATTTTTATCAGGGCAGCAAGGATTAGCCCTGGTTAAGGATGGTCATTTAATGTCAAAACCTCAAAGCACAATGGGTAAATTTTTCTCTGGGCTGGCAAAGTTATACCGCGGTTTTCGGGCAGTGGTATTAAACCTGTTGTTTATTTTTATTTTTCTGATTTTCATCGGCTCCTTTCTTGGTCAACCACCAATTGTTGTACAACGGGGCAGCGCCCTGCTGATTAATCCCAATGGCACTATTGTTGACCAGCTGACATTTGTTGAACCTCTGGACGCTTTGCTGGCAGATTCTCTCGACGCAAATATCACCGGCGAAATCCTGCTGCAGGATGTTCTCGACGCCATTGATTATGCGGCCACTGATGAGGCGATTTCATCTATAGTGCTTTCGCTGAACAATCTGCAAGCAAGCGGATTCAGCAAGCTGGGTGAAATTGGCGCTGCCTTGTTGCGTTTTCGTGAAAGCGGTAAAAAAGTGTATGCCTATGGCGACAACTATTCACAAGGACAATATTATCTGGCGGCACATGCAGATGAAGTGCTGCTCCATTCCATGGGCATGGTCAATCTGGAAGGATTCAGTACCTACCAGTATTACTACAAAGAAGCTCTCGACAATCTCGGCGTCAATGTACATATCTTTCGAGTCGGTGAATACAAATCTGCTGTTGAACCCTTTGAGCGTAATGACATGTCCAAGGCCGCCAGGGAGGCGAATGCCGAATGGATTGGCGATCTCTGGCAGCAGTACATAAGCGAAATAGGACAAATGCGTGATCTTGAGCCTGCTTTCATTAATGACTATATCAATAATATGGACCAGTACCTTGCCGAACTCTTTGGTGATGCCGCACAGCTTGCCCTGGAGAGTAACCTGGTTGACCAGATACTGAGCCGGGGTGAGGCGAATGATTACCTGGCAGCAGAAATTGGCACTGGCAACAATGCTGGAAGGAACGATGAGTTTCTATCTGTTGGCATAATGAATTATTTGTCTGCACGCAAGGATAGCCTTGGTGAGTTGCAACAAAGCAACGACAAGGTCGGCCTCATTGTCGCCAGTGGCACCATATACGATGGTCGCCGTGATGCCGGTGAAATTGGCGGCGACTCCCTGCAGGAGCTTATTAGCCAGGCGCGCAAGAACGATAATATCAAGGCGCTGGTGTTGCGTATCGATAGCGGTGGCGGTAGTGCCTTCGCCTCAGAAGTAATTAGAAGTGAACTGGAGAAGTTGCGTAATGACGGCAAACCTCTGGTGGTATCCATGGGCAGCATGGCGGCCTCTGGTGGCTACTGGATTTCAACACCCGCCAATGAAATCTGGGCCAGTGCCAGCACTATCACAGGGTCAATTGGTATTTTCGGCCTCTACCCCACCTTTGAAGACAGTTTTGAGAAACTTGGCCTGAATACAGATGGTATTGGTACCACAGAACTGGCAGGAGCCTTTGCGGTTGGAAGGGAGCTACCTGACCTGGCCTCAAATATCCTGCAATCCATGCTTGAAGAAGGGTATCAGCAGTTCATCAGCCTGGTTGCCGCAGCCAGGAATATGACGCTGGAAGAAGTGGACGCCATAGCCCAGGGGCGGGTCTGGTCAGGTGAAGATGCTTTTGAACTGGGACTTGTTGATAACCTGGGTGATCTGGATGCCGCCATTGTATCAGCAGCGGGGCTGGCGGAACTGGACAGTTATGAAGTCCAGCTAATTGAGCAGCAACTCAGTCCTGGTCAGCAATTAATCCAGGATCTCACTAACAGTGTCATCGTAAAGTCGGGGATTAAGTTAGCCAGGGTTGAACAAAAGACAATCTTCAAGCCGGGTGATGTGCTCGCCAGTTTTTTCAACACACTCAATGCTGACCTCAACGCACTCTTGAATTACAACGACCCCAGGGGTTTGTATTTACAATGCCAGGAATGCCAACCTGTACTGTTTCGCTAATCTATTTAATCAAACAGGTTTAATTCCAGCCCATTACCTGCCTGACAAAAGGAATAGTCAGCCGGCGCTTCTCAACCAGTGACAATTCATCCAGTTTGTCCAACACTTCCAGCAAACTTTGCAAGTCGCGCGAATGGCGCATATAAATGTATTGCAGCACATCCGGTGCCAAAGGCATGTGCCGCTCTCTGGAACGCTTGTCCAGGGCAAAGATTTTTTCTTCGTCGTTAATTTCATGCAACTGGTAGATAACTCCCCATGACATTCTGGAGGCCAGGTCCGGCAAGGCAAAGTCGAGTCCGCGCGGAGAATTTGCAGAGGTAATGACCAGTTTTACACCCGCCTCCAGAGACTTGTTGAAAAACTCAAACAGGCTTTCCTCCCAGCTTCTCTCTCCTACCACGGTGTCAATATCGTCAATGCAAATCAGCTCCATGTGATGCAAACTTTTAAACACCTCAGGACCAAAAACCTTGATCTTTTGCATTGGCAGAAAGAGTGATTGCATGCCTTCGTTTTCTTCATTGCTATGACACAGGGCCTGAAGGAGATGGCTTTTACCCACACCCGGATTACCCCAGATAAAGGCGACTTTGTCCCCGGTATTTTGAAAATTCGACAACAGGCCAACCAGTTCCTGGTTTTGCTTGGAAACAAGAAAATTATCAAAGGTGAATTTTTCCGAAACGGAAAAATCAAAAGGAAGTTGAGGCGAAAAATTCATGGATAGTTAAGGAAGCTCTGATTAATTATGAATAGTTTCAGCGTGATCAGAGCCTCCTTAGTATTGCCTTGCTGCTTGTAAAAAACGCTCCGGGCTATTTGTTCCATAAGAAGCTCATAAATACCTGGTTCTCTTCCCGCAATAATTCACTGTTTGGCAGCAAGCTTCGATTCAGGGCAATAGTTTCCACCAACTGACGCAACTGACCACCGGTATAAAGGGTCAGTTGTATTGTTTCATTACTGACCGATGAAACCTGGTATGCATTAACATCTGTCAAGCCGCTGACGTATTCCAATAAGCCAGCATAATCTTCTGCGTTTTTTACACCTTCCACAGTTAACCTGACTTCAATATTACTATCAGTACCTGAAAGAAGGACCGCGTAATAGGAAGAGAGTTCGTTTGTTGCCAAAGCCACACTCGCGGTTATAAATTCTTCTACAGGTTCTTCGTACATTTCCACTTCCAACACCTGGTTTCTGAATAAATAACTGCTTTTGCCCAACACCTCACCACCCAGCGTCCTGAAAACCCGAATTGCCAGGATGCTTTCACTCTGGTACCTGTCTGAGGCTGACAGCAACTTGCCCACATCCATATTCCAGATATCATCCGCAGTGACTGCCCTCCTGTCTTCAATATCCAGGACAGGTAACAACAAGGGTAAGGCACGGTTGCTGGCTTCAGTTTCCAGCAGGCCCTGGATAGCCGGGAAATTACCCGCAGTTGATCCCAGTAACTGACGCTCTCCCAGTTCATCCTGTATTACCATCCAGACCAGCGTATAGGGACGATTTTGGGGCCAGATTGGAATACCTGCTGTATCAAGCAGGCTTAGCACTTCAGGTTCGAAAAACGAAACATTAAGAACTACCCTGGTATCCGTAACACCTTCGACGGAAAATGCAGCACGATAAGACCAGGTATCGACATAAGCCTCGGCATTACTCAATGCTCTTCGCACCGGGGCCTGAGATAATACGTCAGTATTTCCGGTCACTTTAATCAGTACTTGTCGAAAAGCATCTGAAAAAGCCCGGTTTCTTTCCTGTTCATTATTCCGGGACAAGACATTTACAGAGCCCTGGTATAGCCCTTCCACTTCAATGGCCCGGGTTATTCCCGAACCAGTTATAGTCTGAACAAACAACATCAGGCAAAGAATCAGTTTGACGGCTCTGATTCGAGGGTTTTTTACTGTAAAATCAAGGCTCTTCACGGCAGTTATCATAACTGATTACACCCGGTAACTGAATGTGCAGGAAAGAAAAAGCATTTACTTCAATTCATGGGGAACCCCTGCTTCAGCATGCTTTCTAATCTGGTATGAATAAACGGCTTATGCACTGTAAATCGCCTGGATTACAACCCGCCTGCAAAAGGAATTGGCCCTGGCAAGCAATTGTTCTTGCGCTGTGGGCAGTGCTGCTTTTGCCCGGCCTTTTACAAGCCGAACCCCCTGTACCTTTTTCCGCATCTTACGAAGCACGTTTTGGTGGCTTCAAAGCCGAAGCCGAGCGAGCAATGGAATTCATTGATGCTGAAAATATCCATATGAGCACATCAATGGAACTGAAACTCCTGGGACAAACTGTCAGCAGGATTCAGGAAACCAGTGCCATACATATTGATCATGAAAACGATTTGACCAGGTCAAACCAATATTCCTTTATTCAAACCGGGATCGGCAAAAGGCAGCGTCATATCAATTTTGAATGGGACGATGCAATCGCCAGGGCAAAACTGGACAAGCTTACTGTTGATCTCCCACTGGAAGGGAACGTCCGGGATACCCTTTCAGCCTACCTGGAAATACGTAAACAACTGTTTGCAGGTAATACCGAAATTATTTTCCCGGGGATTTATAAGGGAGAATTGGAAGAAATTCATTACCGGGTTGCTGGTGAAGAACATGTCACCACAGAGCTTGGTACTTTCAATGCCGTCAGGCTGCAAAGAATGAGAGAGCCCGGTAGTGACAGAACAACAGATATCTGGCTTGCCCCTGACTGGGACTATCTGCTCATCAAGCTGATCCAGGATGAACCGGGCAGCAGCACTATCAGCCTGGAATTACGCGAGGCAAACGTTAATAACGAAACTGTTACGCCCATTGCCATTCAAGACCAGCAACAAAATTAAATTAACCAGTCTCGCTTCCCCTCTTACTCAGAGTTTCTGACTCGGCAGCAAAGCCCTGAACTCCTCGCCCAGGGAAGCCAGGTCTTCGGGTTCATCAATATCCTGCACTGGTTCCAACTCTTTCCAGGTTAAGCCCTGTGCTTGTATTTGCAATCGGGTTTGCGCCAATACCTGCCCGGTTCCCCAGTCAATTCCCTGAAAAATTTGCGCATTGGCTTGCTTCAGCCCGATTAGCACATAGCCACCATCTGTTGCCGGGCCGAGAACGACATCAGCCCCCTCTTCCAGATATTTAAATGCTGACTCAATATGCCCGGCCCCGAGGTCAGGGCAGTCGCAACCAATCAGGACTACTGAGGCAGAATGCTCAAGCAAAGGTTGCATGGCATGGTTCATGCGCTCGCCAATATCCTTACCTTGCTGTGCCATCACCTGCCCACTAAAGCATCGAAAGTCTGCGTGCCTGAGATCACCATCAACCCACATTTCTTTTTCACTATCAGAAAATGTTTCAACCATCCTCATTTGTTTTTGTAGCAAGCGCTGATACAGCTGCAGCGTAAGCTCTTGTCCCAGGGCCGGCTCCAGCCTGGTCTTCACTTGTCCCAGCTCAGGGCTGCGGGCAAAAAGAACAAGGCCGCGCCTCCCTGCGTTCGTTTTTTCCTCGGGGTAATACCACTTTGCCAATATTGCGGGCTTAACACCTGCGACATAGGCCAGGCGTAACCACCACATCAAAAGAACAGTTTTTAACATGCCCTGGTTACGCCAGCGTCTTGCTGATGTCACTATTTTTTCAGGCAAACAAACTGGCCAGGCAATTTTGCGTAACGCCTTGCTTAAGGCGATATCTTCCATGAGTGGTATATCTGCATATCGCCCTGCTTTTTGAAAATACTGTTTACGTACGAAGATGCCCTGATCACCGGTAGCCACTCCGGACCAGCGACTGCGTAAATTCATCATGAAGGCAATCAGGGTATAACCAACACCGGGTTCATCCAGACACACATCAAAGCGACCCCAAAACTTATCGGGATCCGACAGTGCGTTGAGAATCAGGTTTCCGGCATCAGGTGGAAGCTGTGAGTCAGCATGGAGAAAAAACAGAATATTATGACTGGCATTTTCGGCGCCAAGATTCATTTGTCTGCCCCGCCCCGTGCCTGTCATCAGGATTCGGTCTGCCAGTGAACGGGCAAAAGTAACAGAGCCATCGGTGCTGCCCCCATCAATGATGAGCAGTTCATGTCCCTGGTTGCGATATTCCTGCACGGCAGGCAGCAAGCGCTTTAATGCCTCGAGGTCATTAAGGACAGGAATGATGAAGCTGATGTGTGAATCAGTCGTTGAGGGCGCCGCCACAACTACTACCTTGTCCGGCGGTGCAACCATAACAATGTTCGCCCACGGCGATTTGGTTATTCTCAAGATTTACATTCAGGAGTTCTTTCAGGTGGGGTTTGGGTTTACTGGTGGCCAGCAAGGGCATTTTTAACATCTGGTTGAAATCGCAGTCGTATACATAACCCTGGTAATCCACGCTCACCATGGTGCGGCACATGACTGTATCCAGATTTGATGCCGAGTAATTCTCTCGCAGAATGCCCATGTACTTGTTATACAAACCCTTTGCAAGCAGCATACCGCCAAAACGGCTGATCGGCATATTGGTGATGGTGAAAAGCTGATTAAAGTCGATATCAAACTTGTCTTTCAGGATGCGCTTGTAGTCGGCTTCCAGGCCGGCCTGCGGCGGGGGCAGGTTCAGGTCTATCGGGTTGTAAACCAGGTTTAACTGCAGCTTTTCATCCCTGCCATATCCCAGAGTATTCAACTGCTGCAAGGCAGAAATACTGCCGTCGAAAATTCCCTTGCCTCGCTGCTTCTCAACATTCTCTTCCAGGTAACAGGGCAAAGAGGCAGTAATAATTACCTGATTGTCTGCAAGAAATTGCCCCAGGTCTTCATAGCCCTCTTCAAGAAGTATCATCAGGTTGCAGCGGTCAATGACCTCGACATCCAATGCCCTGGCTTCAGCCACCAGGTAACGAAAATGAGGATTCATTTCCGGTGCACCGCCAGTGAGATCCAGAATCCTGATTTGCTGTTTCTTCAGGTATTCAAGAACCAGATCAACAACATCCCTGCTCATCAATTCCCTGCGTTTGGGCCCGGCATTGACATGGCAGTGAGTGCAACTGAGGTTACATAAATAGCCAAGATTGACTTGAAGCGTGTCCACGGCTGATCTGGCAATCGGGGGAAAGTCAGTTTCCAGCAGTAGTGGTCTGGTGTCGAGCATGTTAGTTGCCAGTAAGGAACATAGATCAGAAGACCGGTAATTGTACGATATAGTTCATACACTGACATCAACAGTAAATCCGGGTACATCCACAAGCCCAGTCACGTTACTATTGATGGCATATGAATAAAGCTTTGAACATGAAATCCCTCGATGCACTGGAAATAGATGCCAGCTTCATCAACGCGCTACCCGCAGATCCAGTCAGGGAGAACTATACCCGTCAGGTACCTCGGGCCTGTTATTCCTTTGTGCAGCCAGAAAACTTCCCCGGTGCAACACTGGTAGCCTTTTCCCGGGAAATGGCTATTGAACTTGGCCTTGACCCCGGGGAATGTGAAAGTGAATACTTTACCCGGGTATTCAGTGGCAGCGAATTACTCAAATCCATGCAACCTTATGCCTGTTGTTATGGCGGCCACCAGTTTGGCAATTGGGCCGGACAATTAGGAGATGGTCGCGCCATAAACCTGGGTGATGTACTGGCCCCTGACGGCAGGCTCTGGACCTTACAACTCAAGGGAGCAGGACCCACGCCTTATTCCAGATCAGCTGATGGCCTGGCCGTACTGCGTTCATCGGTCAGGGAATTCCTGTGCAGTGAAGCCATGCATCATCTTGGCATTCCCACTACCCGCGCCTTGAGCCTGATTGTTACTGGTGAATCAGTCGTCAGGGATATGTTTTATGATGGTCACCCGCAAAAAGAACCTGGCGCTGTGGTTTGTAGAGTCTCCCCTACCTTCGTGCGCTTTGGCAGTTTTGAAATATTCAATGCGCGCAAGGAACTCGACATTCTCAAAACACTTGCTGATTTCACCATCAAACGCGACTTCCCCCACCTGCCAGGGAGCAAACAACCAGACAAGGATACTTACCTGGCCTGGTTTCGCGATGTCAGTCTGAAAACGGCAGACCTGATCGTGCACTGGATGCGTGTTGGCTTCGTCCATGGCGTCATGAACACAGACAATATGTCGATTACCGGACTCACTATAGATTATGGCCCTTACGGCTGGCTGGAGAACTATGATCCAGACTGGACCCCCAACACGACTGATGCTCAAGGTCGCCGCTACCGCTTCGGCAATCAACCCATGATTGCCCTGTGGAACCTGGTGCAACTGGCCAATGCCATTTATCCCCTGGTGGAAGAGGTAAAAGCGCTGGAGGATATCCTGGAAGAATACAAGATACACCATGAAGCGGGCTGGCTTGACATGATGCGGGCAAAACTTGGCCTGATCGAGCCACAAGCCTCGGATGAAGCCTTATGCCTGGACCTGATCAAGACCTTTGCCCTGACCGAAACTGATATGACGCTGTTTTATCGTCATCTTGCCGATGCACACAAAACCATGACGCCGGAACAAGCCCTGGAAACACTCGTTCCTGCATTTTACGCCGACGCATTAACAGAGGAGGCTCAAACGGGTTTCATTCTTTGGCTGAATCAATACCTTGAAAGGCTTAAATCCGAAAACCAGGCTGATGAGGGACGCAAAGCTGGCATGGACAAGGTAAATCCACTGTATGTTCTGCGCAATTACCTGGCACAAATGGCTATCGACAAATCAGAACAGGGGGATCATTCCATGATCCATGAACTCATGGAGGTATTGAAAAATCCTTATCAGGAGCAGGAAGGGAAAAGCCACCTGGCAGAAAAACGACCGGATTGGGCAAGGACGAGAGCGGGATGTTCGATGTTGTCGTGTAGTTCTTGAAGATTAGGTTTGTTTGACGCTCCGGGCGTTTATCTTTCAAGATTCAGTTTCGCCTACTAAGACAGCGATTTAATAGACTTACCTAAAGGTTTTTACGGAACTGAATATCCCATAAGTCTGCCATGAACAAGATCTACTCATCCCATTGAAACTTTCTTCAGATGCTAAAAAATTGATTGTTAGCGGCTGCATGTGTGCCTATCATTTTCGCTATGTGATAACATTCCCACCCGCCATGACCCGTGCCTTACACAACGTCCCGGTGGCACAGCTGGATAGCGCGGCCCCCTCCTAAGGGGCAGGTCGCAGGTTCGAATCCTGCCCGGGACGCCAATTTTCAATTGACACTCAAGACCAATTTTTCTTTTTCTCCCCAAATTGATTAAACTCATCACCAGTCGTAATCAATAATCCAGTGTTAATGTCAGCAACCGTAATCCCTTTCGAACGCCCCCGTAATGAAGCTGTGATGTCAGTTCACAGCTTGATTCCCAGTACTGCCATGACCGCAGATTTTCTCGGCACCGAACGAGAAAGCCACGCCATACAGATCAGTCCGGACGGGCTGATGCTTACCGTGGGGTATTCCATCATGGAAGCAAAGGAAGTCTGGATCACCAATCGCCGGGGGCAGACCGCAGAAGGCATAGTCCTGGCCCAGGATTACGATTCCGGTATCGCCTTGATTCGCCCAATGGCTTCTCTTGGCAAGGCCTTCATGGAAACAGCTTCCGCCGACACCATAAACATTGGTGACCGTGCGGAAATCCTGACCAGTGAGAATTCAAAAGCCATGGATGCCGTTATCTTTGCCAAGGAAGAATATGCCGGGCGCTGGGAATATCTGCTGGAAGAAGCCTTTTACACTATCCCCCTATGCGAACACTGGTCAGGCGCCGGACTTATCAACAAGGAAGGCAAATTATGTGCTATCGGCTCGCTTGCCCTTGGTCTGAAAGGACCGACAGGTGATATTGTTCCGGGCAATTTATTCATCCCTACCGATCTGGTAATTCCAGACCTGGATTACATGAGCCAGAACGGTCAAAAGCCCGGTTCTCGGCGGCCCTGGTTAGGAACACTCATCGAAGAATATGAATCCGAGCTTTGTGTTGTTGGTCTCTATATGGGCGCCCCCGCTTCCAGAGCCGGCATACAGACAGGAGACATCATCCTTTCAGTCGACAACCAACCGGTTTCATCTGTGGCAGGCTTTTTCCGGACACTCTGGCATTACGGCCCAGCTGGCAGCAAGATTCCGCTGACCCTCAAGGACAAGGAAGGCACCCGGGAAGTCATACTCGATACGATTGATCGCAACAGCTTCTTCGTTCAACACTCCCATAACATGTTCAGCTAAAGGAAACCTGCCATGAGAATGCTTTCATGGAACGTAAATGGCATTCGTGCTGCTGTAGGAAAAGCATTCATTCCAACCATGAATGAGCTTAAATGTGATGTCATCTGCCTGCAGGAAACCAAGGCTCAGGACGATCAGGTTATTACTGCGCTGGAGGAGCTTAAGGGCTATCACATTTATCCCAATTCTGCGCTACGCAAAGGCTATTCAGGAACCGCCATCCTGACAGCTGAAAAGCCTCTGACTGTTACCAACGATATCGGCATTGATCAACATGATGAAGAAGGTCGTGTGATTTGTGCAGAATATCCACACTTTTTTCTTGTCACTGTCTATACACCGAATTCCGGCAATGAATTACGCCGACTGGAATACCGTCAAATCTGGGACAGGGATTTCCTGGCGTATTTAAGAAGTCTCGAAAAAACCAAACCGGTAATAGTTTGTGGTGACCTGAATGTTGCTCACCGGGATATTGACCTGGCCCGCCCCAAACCCAATTACAATAAATCAGCGGGCTACACGCAGCAGGAAATTGATGGCATGGATAACCTGCACAAAGCGAATTTTGTTGATACTTTCAGACACCTGCATCCTGACACGATCAGGTACAGCTGGTGGAGTTATCGGGCTGGGGCCAGGGTCAACAATGTCGGCTGGCGGATTGATTATTTTCTTGCTTCAGAATCTCTGTCAGACAGCATTAAAAACGCTGAAATCCTGGATGAGATCATGGGCTCAGATCATTGCCCGGTATTGCTTGAGATGGATTTCTAGCAGGCAAAAAAATACCTGGCCGGGGCCAGGTATTTTTTATGAAAACATGCTTCGTAGATTACTGCGGTGTGCCTGTCAGGACACCAATCCCGCCAAGTGCTGAAGAGCCACTGCCCAAGGCAAAACCGGATACAAAATCGTTGGTGCCAGTAAATATACCATTCATACTGCCACTGACCCCACTTGAAAAGCCACCCATGGTTGCAGTAGCTCCGCTAACACTTCCGGAAAAACTTGTTGACCAGTTTTCACTGCCACCAACTACGGCATTGAAAGAGCCACCAGTAATCTTGCCTGAACCAAGATTGACATCAAAACCCATATTCAGGTTAGTCAGGACACCTGCTGTTCCTGATCCGGCAAACTCACCGGTTGAACTAAAGCTCCACTTACCTGAAATATCGCGCATGGCCTCCATATCTGCTGGTTGGGCGTTAGGGAAGGAGACATTGAATTCATTTGCACTGACAGTATATCCGCTTGCTGACGACCAGGAGCCCCAGCCTACGCCGAAATCAATATCATCGGAAATGGGGTCTTCGTCACCATCGTTGTTTCCATTTCCATTTCCATTGCTGTTTCCGTTACCATTTCCGGGGCCTTCGTCACCCTCATCGACATCATCATCCTCGTCGGCATCATCACCTACATCTTCGTCATCGTCTTCATCGTCTTTATTATTGCCGTTACCATTTCCGTTGCCGTTATTGTTACCATTGCCCGGTTTATCGTCATCTTTTTCATCGTCTTTATTATTGCCGTTGCTATTTCCATTGCCATTGTTGCCATTGCTGTTACCTGGATTGTCTTCGTCGAATCCATCCTCATCGTTGCCATGGCCCTTGTTGTCGTCGCCATCTTCATTTCCATCTGATGAGTTATTGCCATCATCTTCAGGTTCTTCAACTTCAGGTTCTTCAACTTCAGGTTCTTCAGTTTCAGGTTCTTCTACTTCAGGTTCTACATCCACTGCCTGCAAGTTGTTGGAGGGATTGATCTGAACATCAATATTGGTGCTGGTATTGCCCAGAGCCTGTATTGCTGTCTCAGTAGGAGCCGAATTCGGTCCATTACCGTTACCATTGCCAGGCCCATTACCAATGCCGTTTCCGCCGTTGCCACTGTTACCCAGGGCAGCTACTACATTAATTACTGGGGTTTCAACATCCTCTTCTTCGATATCTTCATCAATGTTGGCATCTACATCAGCGTTGTTATCAGTATCGGTGCCCGCAAAATTGTTCACTCCAAAGGGATGATCTTCTGACAATTCAGTCAAGCGGGCATTGATAACCGGGTTTGCCGCCCCTTCATTATCAAAAGCTGCAACCTGGTTGTTGCCACCGGCATTGTTGTCATTGCCACCATTATCATTGCCAGCCACTTGCTGGTTGTCTGCATCACCATCATCGGCATCACCGGCGTCAGCAGCTGCAGTATCATCACCTGCATTGTCCTGGTCAGCGCCATCATCGGCATCATCATCGGCATCACCATCGCCATTATCGTCGTCGCCGGCACCAGCCTGCTCTTCTTCAGCAGCCTCTTCTTCCTGTGCCTGCTCTTCTTCCTCGTCCGCAGCCGGATTCAGGTTGATATTGCCCAGTTGACCGGGAATTTGTTGTAAACCTCGTGGAGCCTGACCGCGATTGGTCTGGCTGAAATCAAAGCCGGCGCCCACACCCAGTTCAATCGTACCCTGAGGATTGGTAACTGTGGTGCCACCATCATAAACACCGGTAAAAAGTGCATCCAGAACGCCATCAATAACCGCTTCATGGGTAGTACCGCGCACACCAATGGAAGCAAATTCGGTCTGTATTTCATATTCATCGCCAGCATCCTGGCCAATGATGCCGTCAATGGTTCTGAAACCACCGCGCACAAGATTCATCACAGCACGATCAGCCGCGCCGCCTTCACCATCGAAGCTGTATTCATTAAAGGTAAATTCGGAACTTTCTTTCAAAGCAATAATGGCTGAGTCCACCATCCTGATCTGGGCAAAACCGGCTGCGCCTGTAACAATCGTGTCTTCAGCTATTACTTCGGATCCTCATCGCAACTGACGCCGGTCTCCCGTTGGGGAGACTGCCGCTACATCCCCTTTTATTAGGACCACACGGCCAATGGGGTCATCGTCCTGGGCGGACAATGGCAAACAGGTTATCAGCAACAGGAAAATTGCTGTGATATTAACGATGAGTTTGCTGTACCTGGTTTTCATTTTTTTCTCGCCGATCAGTTTATTTCAAATGTTAGACACGTCTGTTTGCTGTCTGGAGCCAAAATCAGAGCTTGCATGCCAGACCATCATTGGCGGTTTTTCTTACCTTAACGCCTACATTAAGGAATAAACCCTGACATTACAGGTGTTTAATTGACTTTTGTGAACTCGGGCTAAATCAACAATCAGAATTGTGAACTGAATCACGCTTTTACCTCCATAAATAGCTTAAGTAAACCTTGATAATATATTTTTTTAATATTATATTATAATTCAATATGTTATTGAATATAGTTAAAGTTATTTATTAGATAATGCCTGATCAAAAACACATCGGGAAATCTTCCTGAACTGCCTATCCAGGCCGGAAATGGTGCTTTTTAAAATGTTGTCCAGACTCGGGAAAGGATGTATTTCTACCCATACTTTTTCCCATAGCTTGTCACTTTATATCTTAATTCAACAGGTGCGTACTTGCAGAAAATCAGTTAGTCCATCGCTTTTCACTGTTCTGAAAGGTGTCATTCAGGGCATATTTTGCCATGGAACTATTTTATTGTTGGTGGGTCTTCAGGGCTTATTGTAAAAGGGATTTCTCCCTTTTTTTGATGAAATAAACAAGTGTCTTTGCATTTAATCTGTGATTTACTCGCTAATGTAAAAAAACCGGGGCCCACCCTGGAATAATAAAAAAACCATATCAAAAATAACAACTCCAAGAGGGGAATCTTGTATGTCTCAAAATAATTCTGGTGACTGGGATACCAGTTATGAGTGGAAAATTATCCTGCTGCTGAGCCTGACCTTTGGTCTGGTCGGTCTTGATCGCTTTATTCTTCCCGTGATTTTGCAGTCACCCAGTTCCTCCATGGCGGCTGATTTGGGGCTGTCACCTCAAGATGCGGGTACATTGGCAGGCTACCTCGGTATGGCCTGGGGTATATCTGCCTTTGTCATGGGTTATATGGCGGATAAATTGGGACGTCGTGCTGTATTGGTCCCCGCTATCCTGATCTTTTCTATCATGTCTGTTTTCAGTGGCCTGGCAACCTCTCTCACTTTCCTGGTCATCGTCCGCGTCATCATGGGTCTGGCAGAAGGTCCGGTTGCCTCGACCGGTGTGGCAGTAGCTGTTGAAGCCTCCAAACCCTCACGTCGTGGTCTGAATAACGGTATTTTCCAATGCATGATTTCACTCTTTGGTCTGGCCCTGGCACCGATCATTGCCACCGAATTACTGGAAATCTATAACTGGCCGGTTGTCTTCATGCTGGTTGGCGCTCCCGGTATCGTCATTGCCATCATTATGTGGTTTGTAATTCGTGAACCTCTCAAGCAGATGGCAGAACAGAAGGACGGCAGTTCAGCTCCTGCACCAGAGTTATCCATCAAGTCTGTTATAGGCATGTTTGGACATCGGAACGCCAAAGTGGCACCCCTGACACTGATCTGTGCCATGGGCGGAATATTTGTCATTGCCGCGATGCTAATGGGCTATCTTACAGCGCCAGAAGCAATCGGTGGTCTGGGACTTGATCCTCTTACTGCCGGTCGAGTCTTTTCGGCGGTCGGTGTAGGGGGCTGTATTGGACAATTCGCCATGCCTGCCCTGTCCGATTTTATCGGCCGCAAAGTCACAACGCTGGCTTCCTACTTTCTGGCAGCCGTGTTCCTGTATGCCTTTTCTCAAGCAGGTCCGGAAAACACTACAGTATTGTGGATACTTATGTTTTTCGCAGCCCTGTTTAATTTTGCTGCATTGGCAATTTTGGCCGGCCCGGTAGCAGCAGAAGCCGCACCTGTCGGTATGATTGCTTCCATGGCAGGTTTCGTGATCTTCGCTGGTGAGTTTATTGGTGGCGGCATTAGCCCCATCATTGCAACAGGCCTTGTAGATGCCTACAGCTTCAAGGCGCCACTGTACTTTGCCGCATGTGGCCTGGTGCTAGGCTTTATCGTGGCCTTGTTCCTGGAGGAAACTGCTCCTAGCAAGGTGGCTTTGCATGTCGGCAAAGATCAAGCGACACCGCCGATGTAAAAATCTATTACAGATCCATAAAAAACCCGGCAGATGCCGGGTTTTTTAATGGCCGTAAGTTACAAGTCTCAAGTCTCAAGTCTCAAGGTACGACCCGTTAACCTGATCACCCTTTTCCTAACCAAGTAAAATTAGTTTGTTTCAGTGAATTATTCTTTTCCATTTTCTCTCAGGAAAGGAATAAATGGTTTGACTGTTGTACCTTGTGACTTGAGACTTGAGACTTGAGACTTGAGACTTGAGACTTGGGACTTGTGACTGCCCGAAGGGCTAAGCTTGTGACCTGTGACTGTTTTTAAATAGCCCCATCCCGAAGCACCTGCTCCAGCTGCAACACGGTGTCCTTTACTCCGGGCATGGCCGGATACACTTCGAGCAAGGTCAGAAATGATCCGCGGGCCAGAAAGTAGTCACCCCTTTCCATGTACACCATGCCCCTGCCTGAAAGCGCCCCGAAATGAAAAGGCTCCAGTTTTAACACCTCGACAATATCCCCCAGTGAGGCATCGTAATCATCAAGAATCCAGTAAATTGTGGCGCGTCGGTTCCAGGCTTCGGCGAAATCCGGTTTCAAGGTAATAAGCCTGTCAAAAGTATCCAGCGCGCCATAAAGATCATTGGCATTCATTTGCTGAACGCCCCGATTCATCAGACTGCTGGCCTGGGCATCTTCATGTTGAAACCAGATATCCCAGATGCGATTGGCTATACCTGAAGCCTGGAACATGTCGGTTTCTTCTTTCAGGGAGGCGAACAGCTCTTCAAGACGCGGGTCCTGTTGATCTGCCAATGCCAGCCATGGCATAGACATTATTAATATCAGCAATATTTTTTTTAAAACCATAAATAAACTCAGTTTCCTAATCCGGCAAACCAAACACAAACAAACCAGCCCCTGCCGAAATGGCCACATACTGTTTGCCATCAATAGCATAGCTCATTGGGCCTGAGGCAATCTGTCCGCCAAGGGTTTCTCGCCACAATTCTTCACCGGTTTCTGCATCCAGGGCATAGAAATGCCCTTCCCTGCCGCCAGCAAAGACCAGGTTGGTTGCCGTGCTTAGCACGCCACTGTCGGTGACATTTGTCATCATATGCCGCCAGACCACTTCCCCGTTTTGCGGATTGATGGCCTGGATTGCGCCAAGTCCCTGTTCCGGTAAACGTTGATTGACCGGACGTACACCTAATGCCGGCATGGCCATGGTGGGAAAAGCGCCGACATATTGCTGACCCGGCGTGTATTCCACAGGCCGCTTGGTATAGACAGAAAAAGTATCCAGCCAGGCTGGCACATAAAACAATTCTGTTACTGGTGAGTAGGACGGGGGATACCAGTTAGTTGCACCCTGGTTGTTGGGCATGATGAAGGTGCCTTCTTCTGTGGGAAACAGTGCCCGTATGGGGCGGCCATTGTCATCAAAACCACTAAGCCAGTTCACAGAAACAAAAGGTTCACCCAGGAGAAATTCTCCTGTCTCGCGATCCAGCACATAGAACACGCCATTACGATTGGCCCATAACATGACCTTGCGCTGCTCACCTTGCCAGCTCAGATCAGCAAGCACAGCTGCCTGGGTGGCGTCATAATCCATTTCATCGTGGGGAGTGAATTGATAATGCCAAACGATTTCACCGGTATCAGGATTAAGTGCTACAACAGACTCGGTGTATAAATTGTCGCCAGGACGCGAATCTCCATTCCAGTCCGGACCAGGATTACCTACTCCCCAATAAGTCAGGTTCAATTCCTCATCGTAGGATCCTGTTTGCCAGATGGAGCCGCCACCAACCTCCCAGGCTGTTTGTGCTGCATCAGTCCAGGTCTCTGAACCGGGTTCTCCAGGTGCGGGAATGGTATTAAAGCGCCAAAGTTCTTCACCACTATCAACATCATAAGCGGCAATGAAGCCGCGAATACCATATTCACCACCGGCTGGACCAACAATCACTTTGTTATCAATAATCAGTGGCGCCAGAGTCAGAGCATAGCCCAATTCCGGCGGGGCAATGTCTCTTATCCATTCAGGTTCACCATTACGCGAATCCAGTTTCACCAGCTTGCCATCAATGGTACCCATGAACAGGCTGTTACCATGCATGGCCAAGCCGCGATTTACCCTGCCACAGCATACGCGCGCTTCAATGGAGGGTGTGTAGTTGTAAATCCAGAACAGGCGACCACTAACCGGATCGATAGCGATCACATTGTTGGGGGCAGCAACGGTATACATCACGCCATCAACCACCAGCGGGGTGGCTTCAAACTTCTGTGACGCCCCGTCAGGCGCGCGGTTTTGCCAGACCCATTTCAATTCAAGATCAGCAACATTGTCCTTGGTTATCTCGGTCAGATCGCTATGTCTCTGACTATCATAATCTCCACCATATAAAAGCCAGTTATCTGGCTCATCTTCAGCATTTAACAGGCGCTCTGGAGTAACCTGAGAATAGGCAGATGACAGACAAGCCACTGTAATAAATAACGTTACACAAATTTTTACTATCTTATTCATCTGTCGTTTCCTTTAACGAAATCATATAAGCGACCAGGTCAGCTACTTCACTGGGTGACAATACATCAAGATATGATGGCATTGGCGAAGGGATAAAACCGTGACTCTCAAGATCATCTTTCTGGAAAGCAGCAAGCCTCTCCCCTTCTCTTAACAACTGCACTGAATGGGTATCCTGGTTTAATAACAAGCCATTCGTTCTTTGCCCCTGACGATCGGTGACCTGGTAAAAACGTTGGCCTGCCCTGACTTCCGCCAGCGGATCAATGATCGCGTCTTCCAATGAGGCCGGTGTTCGAGTTGCCCCAATATTGCCAAGATCAGGACTCAGCAAATTGCCGCCACCATAGACACCATGGCAAACGCTGCATTGCGTCTGATTGGAAAAAAACAACTCCTCTCCTTTGGCAGGATCGCCAATAGCTACCTCTCTTTCATCTGCAACGAGCGCGCCGCCACTTGGCAAAGCACGCAAGAATGCAACTATGGCACGGGTATCCCCATAGGAAAGGTTGGTTTTGGGAATCATCAATGTGTTGGGAATACCTTCACGAATCAAGCGGATCAGATCTTCATCGGCACTGGCACGACGGAAACGTCCGGTACTCAGGTCAGCGCCTTCTACAGCATCCCCGTTATCACCATGGCATCCCAGACAATTGGCCTGAAACAGACCACGACCGTTTTCGATGTCGCTCGGAGCATAGGAATGTTCCTGCGCCAATAAGGAACAAGGAACAAGGAGCAAGGAGCAAGGGAGTAAACCCAAAACTGCTCGAAATAATTTATTCATGATTTGATATTCCCTGATAAATAAAAATAAAGACTAATAGTTAATTCACTAATGAACAAGCCAGGTTAACAGGTGTATCCCCTTGCTCCTTGCTCCTTGCTCCTTGCTCCTTGCTCCTTGCTCCTTGCTCCTTGCTCCTTGTCACTTTTCATAAAGCTTCCTGACTTCCCGGGCGATTATTTCAACCCCTTGTTTCACTTTTGTTTCATCCTGCGCATAGGAGATTCTGATACATTCCTGCGTATGTTGCCATCCCGGCTCCAGTCCTGCAAAGGAATCATGCCCGGGAATTATCAGCACACCCGCGGCTTTAAGAATTTCATAGAAAGGCGCTGAAGTTACCGGCAAATCCTTGAACCAGAGCCAGAGAAAAATCGCTCCTTCCGGTTTGTGCACATAGACAGGCAAGTCCGTCATGGCATCAATGAACAGCTCCATGGTGCTAAAGGCCTTGTCCCGGTAAAAAGGCATGATCAGATTTTTGCCCATCTCAAGCACTTGCCTGTTTTCAAATAAACGACCAGCAATCGCCGGGCCCACATTGCCGCAGGCCAGGTTCAATATCGTGTTGGCAGACGCATAGGCCTGGATCATCACTTCACTGGCCACGATAAATCCTGTCCTGACACCTGGCAGCCCCAGTTTGGACAGACTGAGCAGTAAAATGGTGTTGTCGTTCCAGTGAGGACTGACTTCATTAAAAATAATATTTGGAAATGGAGTGCCATAAGCGCCGTCAATAATAAGCGGTATGTCATTTTCTGCAGCAATCCTGTCCAGTTGCACCACTTCATCATCGGTCAGCACATTGCCTGTAGGGTTGGTTGGACGGGACACACATAATGCTGCCGTCTTTTCAGTAATCTTCAGGTTGTCAAAATCCACCCGGTACTTGAAGACATGTTCATCCAGAATATCGATTGTTGGTCGGGTCGCAGTAAAAAAATCTTTTTCCAGCCCCGCATCGGCATAACCCAGATACTCCGGCACCAGCGGAAACTGAATTTGTCTGGCCGATCCATTGGCAAATTTCCCGGCCAGGATATTGGACAGAACATAAAAGGCAGACTGCCCGCCATTACTGATGGCAATATTTTTTTCCGTTACCGGCCAACCATATTCGCTACGCAACAACCCGGCCAGTTGCTTTAATAATTTTTCATCGCCCTGGGGCGGCTGGTACTTGCCCAGAATGTTGTAGACCCCTTCTGGCTCTTCCAACAAGTTAATCAGGTGAGATTTATAGATGGCTTCCACTTCCGGGATGCGCGAAGGGTTGCCGCCGCCCATGGAAATAATATTCGGATTGGTATGCAGGGCTTCACCGAGATCCGCCATCAAATCGACGATGCCCGACTGCCCGGTATATTTTTCACCAAAGGAGGATAATTTCATTAAAAGGTTTTTCTATTTCAAACTTCTACTGTCGTAAATTATTACAGGAGCGGCTTTAGCCGCTTCTGCAAACTCAACTTATAGCCGGGTTATTTGTTATTCCGGCAAGGCAAAAACGTAGAGAGCATTGCCACTGTCCGGATGAATGATTTCCGGCGTCAGACGTGATGGCACAATACGCGGACTTCCACCACCAAGGCCAGTGGACATGGCTACATACTGCCTGCCATCCACACTAAAGGTGATGGGGAAGCCCTGTACAGAAGTGCCCAGGCGGGTCTCCCACAACACCTCACCATTGGTGACATCAAAGGCGCGAAAGCGTCGGTCCAGGTCGCCCGCAAACGCCACGTTGCCGGCTGTGGTTAATACTCCTGTCAGGAAAGAGGCAGGCTGCTCAAAACTCCAGAGCTCTTCCAGCGTACGCACATCATAAGCCGCCAGTTTACCCACATTGCCATCAGTACCAGGCATGGTGAACCAGTCCCGATTCACAGCCGCGCCACCACCGCCCTGAACAAAATCAATTTCTGTCGCACGTTGCCGCAAACAACTCTGGCTCAGCGGTATGACAAGACTCTCGGTTCCGGGGTGATAACTCATGGCATGCCAGTTTTTGCCACCGGCAGAAGACGGACACACTTCCAGCCAGTCGCCTAGTCCGGATTCGATCACGTCGGCACGATACTGTGGCCTTCCGGTTTCCGGATCAAAATAATCAAAGGCGTTTTGGAATACTGTTTCAGTATGGCCCAGGTATTGGCCGGTTTCCCGGTTAAGCTTCCAGAGAATGCCGTGCTTGCCTACCGAGAACACCACCTTTTCATCATCAATATCCACCAGCATGCGTTCAAAGGTTTCATCCAGATCAAATACTTCTCCGGGCACGTGCTGGTAATACCAGGACAATTCGCCAGTGTCCGCATCCAGAGCCAGTGTCGAATTGGAATACAGGGCATCATCAAATACGGTCATGCCGCGGCTTACCGGCATCCATGGCTTGGGTTGTGACACTCCGATATAAACAATATCCAGTTCCGCATCATAAGTAGGCGTTATCCAGGGATCATTGCCCGCTCGAAACATGTCGTCGATCCCGCCCCAGGTATCTCCACCCTCTGTTCCTTCCCGTGCCACGGTTTCAAATTTCCACAGGAAACTGCCATCGCGTGCATCCCAGGCACTGATATAACATTTCTCGGCACGAAAGCGCAGGCAATTGCCCATGCCTGTAAAGACTTTGCCATCAGCAACCAGGGGGCCACTGGAATTACCAAAACCCTCCCCGATCAAGGCATCCCAAAGTTGTTCGCCGTTTTGGGCGTCCAGCGCAACAATACGCCCGTCTGGCGTGTTGGTAATAATCCGGTCTTCCCAGATTGCAATGCCGCGCATGGTGCCAGCGCGACCGCCCAGACTGTGCTCCCAGATCAGATCACCTTGAGTAGCTTCCAAAGCCTGGATTTTATTTCCGGGCTTGAAGATATACATGATGCCGTCATGCACTACCGGCGATTGTTGGCTATTGGCTTCTTCTCCCAAAGACCAAACCCATTGCAGGCGCAACTCGCCCACATTGTCTGTATTAACCTGATCCAGTGCGCTATAACTCCACGCCTGTTGATTGCCTCGATGAATTAACCAGTCATTTGGGTCGGGGTTGCGCAGCATGGCTTCACTGACATTGGTATAGCCAGGCACCAGTCCTGCTACAGTGACTCCCGTGGGACCCTCCTGGTCTGCGCCTGCCAGCGGTGCCTGAAAATTTCCCGGTGATCCTTCCGTCGTAAACTGGCTGATCATTGCTGCTGAATCCAGCTGCAAGGGTGTTTCAGCAACTTCGCCACCATTCGCAGACAAGATGAATGCAGCAAGAGCCAGGTAAGTTTGTTGCGGCAATCCGCCGACATTGGTGGGCGGCATGGCTGATTGCATGGTTTCAATCAGGTCGGCAACTGTCCTGTTGTTCCAGACTGAAGTAAAGGCCGGCCCGCGCAAGGCAGCAATTGGCCCACCTCCCTGAAGGTCATTCTGGTGACAGCCCTGCGAACAATTTACCTGGTAAGCGGCCAGCCCTGCGGCCACCTGCTCCTCAGTAAAACTTGCTGTGGCTTCAATGGCAACTTCTGTATCCACCTGCGCAAAGACACCACTTGCCAAACCAAAAGTTATTGCTGCACACCAAATATTTTTCATCACACTGCCCCTTCCTTTTATCTTTTATCTTTCAGCCTTCAGCCTTCAGCAAAAATGTCGGCAAACGCTACGCTATGCCGACCTACACACTACACACTAGCCACTCGTCACTATTTCCTCATTCCCTTTCTGCCGCCGCCATCAAATCCGCCCGTGTCATCAGCGGTGGCTCCGGCGGACGATGTACTGGAACAAATTGCTCATAATCCAGGCCAAGGCGATCCAGTTCGTCCGCAAGATACACCAGGAAAGGATGACCCGCCCCACCAAAGAAAGGATTGATCCAGGGTTGCATAAGGTCTGCTTCAACAATGGTCTTGATGGAAGGAATATAGGCAATCAATATATCGTCGGCATGCAGACTACCATTGAGCTTATGAAACTCCACGCGCTGTGCTCCATCATCAATAGCGTGAAATGCATCCACACTTTGTATTCTGACCGGCAAGGCCGCATCATTTAATACGTCTTCAAAAAAATCCGCATTGGTTTCATGGGTAATTATGGTTGCACCCTCTGCGACAAACTGTCTCAGGCCACTGGCATGGTCGAAATGGGCATGACTGACCAGAACATAATCAATAGGTTTGCCAGGGATGAGTTCTTTGGTCAGATTGATAATTTCTGTAACACGGCTTTCATTTTGCAAACCATCCAGCACCACAGAAAACTCATCAAATTCCACGATCACTGACTGATAGGCACCGAGCAAGGCATACACACCTTCGCCAATCTGCTCATAGGCTGGTTGCTCGGCATTCTGTCCACCACCGCCCCCAAAACCACCTCCCTGTCTTTCAGGTGGTTCTGCTGCTGAAGTGGAATTGGCAATGACAGCATCAATTGTAATATCCAGCGTAGCAAACCCGCCCTGCTTCTGAACGATGCGGGCAGGAAATCTGATGCCATCGCCATCCGAATAGCCATAAAACTCTGCTTCAAAGGGCATGGCCCCAAAGACCGTGTTATCAACCCAGGTAATGATTCGATCAAGCAACATATCGTTGCCAAAACTGCCTTCCAAGCGATACTCGCCATCGACATCTTCAAGTATCAACTGCATCCCATCCCGGTTTTGTCTAACAATAGCGCCATGACTTTCTGCCAGGGCAAGAAAGCCCAAAGGCGTCAAAGTGACCTGTAATTTCTGTTCAAAAGAGGAATCAGCATTCACTGAAGATTGCTGGTTCTGTGCGGCTGCCTCAGGCTGCGCCCCACAGCCACCCAGTTTTTCAGGGATCATTCCCGCCTGGCGCTCGGCTGTTTGCAGGGAACTGAAGCTGATGTAATCAATAACCCGGGAGTAATCAGTAATAGTCCATGGGGCCCAGCCTTCATTGATATTCCAGGGCTGACCCAGGCAAGCTTCCCAGCCATGGCCGCTATATTCGAGTCGGTCAACACCTTCAGCATTCATCGCCAACCGGGCATTCTCAATAAAGGAAGCCAGAGCCTGTTCTGTGTTTATTTGAGGGATAGTATTGGTAACAGGTGATTCAGGTTGTTCCTGCTGACAACCCGCCAACAAGACCATAGCTATTACCAACACCAATGCTTTGCTTCTGTTGGAGCCGAAGGCCGGTGTTAGCAATGGTCTGGCTTCTTGCATGGATTTCCCCTTCTTGCCCTGTCTGTTTTTATTGCCGGGTGAAATACGCTTTGTATTTCCCGCTATGTTGGTAGCAACAGGCGTCTAATAATACCCAGTAAGTACTCTTTGTTACCAGTTAGTATTTTTAACCGATAGTTAGTCTATTGTTCCAAACAGTTTGTCGCCCCAATACAAAATACTTTACTTAACTAGCTGTTTTTTAAGGCTTTTATAAAGATGGCATGGTGCTTGCTCAATACCTTGGCATAGTGTTGGCAAAAATCCCCAACCAGGGACCAGAGTCAACTTCAAAAACAACGACAAAGTACAGAAATATCAGGAGCAGACAATGGTAAACGGACAGGTATTTATAAAGAAACTTATGTTAATGAGCATCGGTGTACTACTGATGACTGCATTGGTCACTTACGCAAAAGCCGATGACCAGGTTATCCGGACTCACTCTTTTTATCTGGAGGGCGTGGAAGAGCTGGAATTCAGCAATAGCGTTGGCAGCTTTGAAATCGTCCCGGTTGATGGCGAAGAAATGCGTATCGTGCTGGATATTGAAGGTGAGCGCGCCGGATTTTTCCGTCGGCATGTTGATGTCACCGGCATGGACCTTGAAGTCAAAGAGCGCGGCGATACCCTTTTTCTTTCTTTTGAAGAAAAAGACGCTAACGCAGAATGGCTCGTTGAAATGCCACGTAGTACTTCAATAAAAAGAACCAGCATCCAGATGGGGGTTGGTGAGGTGCGGGTTGAAATCGATGCCACTGATTTGAATGTGGAACTGGGTGTTGGCGAAGTCAATATAGAAGCACCACTGGCCAGTGTAGGCCGGGTTAACCTGAACGTTGGTGTTGGTGATGCTGACATCCGCGGCAGTGAAATAATTGACAGTGATTCAGCCTTTATCTCCAGGCGCATTCGTGCCGAAGGGAACGGGACTTACCCACTTGAGGTTGATCTTGGCGTTGGTGACATCAATGTCAGACTTAGGGGACAGTGACTTTTATATAATTAAAGTCACTGTCCCCTAATTAATAGAAGCCTGTTTACTCCTTAACACCCTCGCATTACTATTCCCTCAGAACATCCATTCAAGGGGAAGATGATGAAATCCGGAATTCAACTGATACTGGTTCTTGCAGGCATACTGACCAGTAGTTTTGTTTCAGCCCATCACTCGTTTGCTGCCCAATACGATATCAACCAACCTGTTACATTAGTTGGTAAAGTCACCAAGGTGGAATGGACCAACCCCCACGCTCGTATCTATATTGATGTTGCAGATGCCTCAGGCAATGTCAGTAACTGGAACATCGAACTGGGTAGCCCAAATTTCCTTAGAAGAGCTGGCTGGTCACGCAATGACCTGAAGATCACTGACGAAGTTACTATCAATGGCTCCCTGGCACGAAGTGGTGCCGACATGGCCAACGCTGCCAGTATTATTTTGAAAGACGGCAAACAGGTCTTCGGCAGAAATGCGGCAGATGATTTCTAGGCAGGTTTTTCCTGACTCGCCACTTGCGCCACAAAAGAACACTAAATTCCTATGAATAAATTATTCCTTTTTGTTTCATTGTTTTTGTCAGTATCCATCATGGCGCAGGAGCCGGCACCGCGCCTCCCTGATGGCACGCCGGATTTCTCTGGCCTCTGGTCTGGCGGCGGTCCTGTTGGCGATATCGCCGGCGGCTTGATTCCTGGCGAGGTGATGCTGCTGACTCCTGAATATGCTGAAATTAAAGCTGGCAGAATGGCCGCCGAAGACCCGGAAGCCAACTGCTTGCCTACGGGCGTGCCTCGTATTGCCCCCTACCCCTGGCGTATTGTCCAGACGCCAACTTTTGGCGAAGCAACTCATATGTACTTTCTGTTTGAGGGCAATGTACACAGCTATCGCCAGATATTCATGGACGGTCGTGAGCATCCGCCCGCAGAAGAACTGGATCCTACCTGGTACGGTCACTCAATCGGTTGGTGGGAAGATGATACTTTGGTGATTGACTCAATCGGCTTTAACGATCTGACCTGGTTTGATTTCCTCGGCAATCCACACTCAACAGAATTACACACAATCGAACGCTATACGCGCACCGACTATGGCACGTTGGAAAACGTCACCACAGTTATTGATCCTGCCGCCTATGTGCAGCCCTTTACCATTCGTTTCGAAGCCCGACTGCAACCCGCAGACTGGGACCTGATGGAATACGTGTGTAATGAAAATAACCAGGATGTAGAACACATCCAGGGACCGGCCAGGTTATTTTAATTTTTTACGAGTAACGCCGCTTAATTCTGAAACGCAGATTTTCTGTAAATCCCTTCCTGTTCAGTTATATCAATGGGAGAAAGGCCTAAACATTAACAATGTTTGGATTAAACACCACAACTTGCGGACTTACGACCTCGCTGCTTTCGAAATGTCCGTTTTCCCATTCTTCGCCCTGATCCTCAATTGCATCTGCGCATTGATACAGGAATGAAGCCAACTCCCGAAGCGCAAAAGGTTCTGCCAACACTGACACTTCGCCAAGCATTTCCAGTTCGGAGTCGCTACTTTGTGACCTGCCATAAATATTCATCGTTTGGGTACCTTGGAAAGGAGTGATAATTGGGATCAGATTCCTGTTTTTTAGCGAGCTATTACTGCCGTGATGTTTCTTTTCGGTGCACTACCCACTTTTATCCTTTCTACTTCCACCAACCTTTCAATATCAATTACGGACACATCATCGCTGGCGCCATTAGCCGCATAAGCATACTGGCTATCGGGACTGAAAGTGATCCAGTCAGGGTGGCTACCAACTTTCACACCACCCAGAAATTGCATGTCAGGTAATGAATAGGCATAGACGGTGCCGTTCCAGCGACTGCAGATCCAGATGGTGTCACCATTGGGGGCGACCCCGATACCATGGGCAGGGGCTGCGTTGTAGGGTGGCGGATCCCTTTCCTCTTCAGGAATGGACGGTAAGATGACACGACCTATTTCAATGCGCTTGTTAAAGTCCACAATGGCGAATCCATGCACATTGGAAATCTGTACATACATGTACCTGGTGGAACCATCAGGATGCGTATCAAAGGTAATGGGACGAATACCATCGAGGGCTTCAGATGTTGTCGGCGGGTAAAGCTGAAATTCGCGCTCCCAATCTGAAGTCCGAAATACATCCAGGTTGCCTTCACCGCCAAAAGTTCCGGCTACCGCATACCTGCCATCTGGTGTGACATAGACATTGTGAACGCGGGAGCCGGTTTCTATGTGGTGTACGTTTTCACGACTCCGGGTATCAATGACATCTATGCCGCCCGGGTCCTGCATGATGCCTACATAAACATAACGCCCATCCTTACCGATGGAAATATTGTTGGGACGACCACTGAGTTCAATTTCAGCTTCGATTTCCAGTGTCCTGCTGTTAACCACATCCAGTGTGAACTTGGCTTCACTGGAAAAATACAGCTCACTACCATCCGGTGCGGCAGCGGCACCATGATTAACCGGTATCCCTTCAATCTGCCCGATAATTTCCTGCGTGGATGCATCAATAAGATGGATTACTTCATCCCGGGAGTTGGTTTGTACAATCACCGCCCGCTGTGCCAGTACATTACCAGCACCTAATATCACTACAATAAAAAAAAGTACCTTGAGCTTCATGTTCACACCCCTTTTATCTTTTATCCTTTATCTTTTATCCTTCAGCGAATTCGTCCAGCGAATTCGTCGGCATACGGCCTGCGGCCTTTGCCGACCTACAATGAATCAGCTTTTTCCTCGGGCAGACTGTGTCTGCCATGTCGGATGACGGCCCTGCGGGCATTTTCCGACCTGCAACGATTCAACTCGTCACTCGTCACTATCGGTACCAAAATATGTAGCCAGGTACTTCGTCACAACAATCTTTTCTGCTTCGTTGAGCTTCGACCCGTGCTCGATCATATTTTCCACCATGGGTAGCCAGCGCTCAAAGCCCCAATATTTGCTGTAGGCTGGTACTCCTTCCAGAGTATGACAGCGGGTGCAGGCTCTCAGAATTAACTCCCTGCCCTCGGCATCTGGCAATTCAATGCCCGGTTCAAAGTATTCCTGTGTTTCCTGCGCCGATTGCAAACTCGCGCAAGGCAGAATCAATAAAGCGGCCAGTGTCAGGCTGTAATATCGTCCCATGCCTCTACCAGGTGTTCTGCCGTGCGCCAGGCCAGCGCCTGAATGGTTTGGGTAGGATTTCTTGCACCTGCCGTGCCCATCACGGAACCGCCAAGCAAGCCCAGATTTTTAGCTTCAAAAGAAAAACCCCAGGGATCGCAAACGCTGGTGTCCGGGTTGTTGCCCATGCGGGTACCACCGTGCGCGTGAGTCGACAGTGCCGGACCAACGCCACCACCGGTGTTGACTATATCGGAAGCACCTGCGGCCCGAAACCATTCTTCCATTTTATTGGCGGCATAGCCTGCCGCCATGGGTTCATTACGCTTCGCACCATTGGTGATGCGCAGTACAGGATCACCATGCGGGTCCCTCACATTGGGATCCAGGTCAGCATAGGTGTGGGTATAGGGAAAAGAATTGGTCTGAATATAGGCGGTTTGGGTGCGGCCGGCATTTTCCTTGATAAAGGCTTTCCATTCAGAGCCCCAGCGCCTGCCTACTTTGCCAAAAGTACCCATGCCTGCTGCGCCGATAGGATGTTTCTCGGTATAAACGTGCAGACTGGCACCACCGATAAAGCCCATGCCGCCATGATCGTAATTATCGTCCGCCCAGTCATCGACCATCACGCCCTGGGCAATGGCGCCGTACCAGATATTGATATCAAAGGGGAACAGCGCTGTTACCAGAGTGCCACCCTGGATATCCCAATGACCAAAATAATGTTTGCCTACCTGCCCACGGTTATTGCCAAGACCATTGGGGTAGTAAGACGATCGCGACAGCAGCAGCATGCGAATATTTTCATAGGTATAGCACCCCAGCAACACAGCTTTAGCCGGTTGAAAAAACTCTTCGCCGTCGCGCATATAGGTGACACCTGTCACCTTGCCAGTATTATCAGTTTCTATTCGTCGCACATTGGCATTATCAATAACACTGAGGTTTCCCGTAGCCATTGCCTTGGGAATGGTACTTACGTCTGTAGAATTCTTGGCCCGCACATGGCAGCCACCGCGGTCGCAGTAACCGTGATAAACGCATCCCGGTCTGCCATCATAGGGCTGGGAATTGATTGCGGCTGGTCCGCGATAAGGATGAAAGCCTGCCGTTTTACCTGCATCAAGCATGTGATCCAGAAAGTCACAGGAACGCAGCGGCGGCATGGGATAGTCGCGCTGTCGAGGGCCTTCAAAAATATTCCCTTCAGGGTTTATCTGTCCCTGTATATTGCCTGCAAGCCCACTCACCCCAACTTCATATTCAACGTGGTCGTAAAAAGGTTCCATGTCAGCGTAACTGACTGGCCAATCCTCTACGGTTGAGCCTTCTGGCAGATAGTTATTCCCATAGCGTTCAATGGTGGCGCTGCGTACCTGAAAATCCCAGGGATTCAATCGCCAGCTCTGGGCATGATAATGAATGGATGTACCGCCAACAGCATTCATCATGGGATGGCGCGCCTGCTGCACTGCAGTGTCATTTGGCGATCTACGAACTGTCGGTATTTCATTGGCGACCTTGTTGCCGGTGGTGACCAGTGCACGTACATTGTTATGAATTTCGTCTGCCTTGTAATCTTCACCCGGATTCATCCAGGTACCAGCTTCCAGGCCAATCACATTCAGCCCTGCTCTGGTTAAAGGTACTACGGCAACCCCCCCGGCAGCACCTAGCCCTACTACAACAACATCGGTTTCTGGAAGATTAGTCGCCATCGTAGTCGCTCCCATAAGCGGAAGTATGTAGTGGCGGTAATCTGCCGCCCATGGCCTGCATTTCAGCAGTACTGGCCATGACAGCGCCGGGATATCCGATCAGGTCCCAGCCAATATAATCCTGGTTGCCCCCGTAGTAAGGATCACTGAACATACCTTCCAGGGTAAGTCGGTGCAGGCGATTAAAAATCTGGCCCGAGTTTTCAAAGCCTTCGATACGCCCATCTTCCATATCCGCCAGCAGCAAGTCCTTGTTGGCATCCGGTAGCAGCGCAAAATCCAGTTCATAGCGACGGCGCGCGGCGCGTGTCAGGGCATAGAGACCTTCAACCAGGGTGTCACTTTCCTCGCGGTTCCAATGAGCCAGGGAATTATTGATATAAAAAATAACGCCTGCTTCCTTTGCTCCGGGTCCGTTATTATCAGCAGGAATAATGCGGTCAACAAAGGCTTCCAGGATGGTCCGCGCCTCGGCAGCTATGACCAGGCCTGAAGGCTGAATGGGGGTCGAGCAGGAAGTGTTCGCCAAAGGTATCAGGGTTACGGAAGTAGCTGATATGGCAGATCCAAGAACGCTGCGACGACTGAGATTCTTCCCTGATCCGGGTTGTTTTTGTTTTTTCTCCATGATGCCACCTGAGCTTACTGAGTATGGATGAACAGGAAAGTTAGCATATCCCTGAAAAAGGGAAAAACACAGGAATTGTTACATCGATATTGCAAAGCTGTCCCTTGAGAATATACTCGGAGATATTATTAATCCCGGGGAAGGGTAATCATGAAAGCCAGAAACCTCTTTTTGCACTTTTTTGCCTTGGCTGCATCAGCTTTTGCCATGATGTCAGCCAGCGCCCATCACGGTACTGCCGTCTCCTATGAACAGGAAAAATTTATTACTGTTACCGGGACAGTCACGGAATTTCGCTGGCGTAATCCGCATTCTGCCCTGTTCCTGGATATAGAAAATGATGATGGCAGTATCGTTAATTACGCCATTGAACTAGCAAGCCCGGTTCTGATGTCCCGCTCCAGTGGCTGGACCAGGGCCACTTTCAGGCCAGGCGACCTGGTTGAATTCAAGGTTCACCCTTCGCGCACAGGTGCCCCGGTTGGAGAATGCCTGTTTAATTGTGAAGTACTGATCAACGGCGAACCGCCTGTTTCTGCCCTGCAAGATTAATTCTGGAGCTTCAGCTATGCGATTATTAACACTGGTCCTCCCTTTATTATTGTTACCCGCCTCCCTGTTTGCGCAGACTGCAGATTTCAATGGTGTCTGGTTGCGCGGCTCCGGCTCCCAGAACTATCCCATGTCACAATGGAGTCCAGGTGAATTGCCTTTTTCTGCCCGGGGACAGACACAATTTGACAGCAATGTACCTGGCAAAGGCCCACGCCAGTCCATGCCCGCTTTTGGTAATGATCCTCTGGGGGATGCCAATCCGCCTGGTCTGTATCGCACCCTGGTCTATGGCAGACCCTGGGAATTGATCCAGTTGGACAACAAGATTGTGCAAATTTTTGAATGGGGCAAACACTGGCGCACTATCTGGATGGACGGACGTGAAGTACCTGATGTGATTGTTGCCGGTCCTTACTGGTACGGCTATTCCGTCGGTGAATGGGAAGGCGATACCCTGGTAGTTAAGACTGTAGGCCTTGATGGTCGAGCCTGGCTGGATGAATGGGGAACGCCCTTCTCTGATTTTTCTTTGATCGAGGAGCGCTGGCGTCGTGTTGGTGACACCCTGGAAATGACACTGACTATTAATGACCCCGACTTATATAGCCAGGTGTGGACCAGCGACACCAAGATTTATAACCTGCAGTCGCCTGACACCTTGAATGGTGAATTAATGGAGCAAATCTTTGCGCCAATTGATGAAATCGAGTTCAACAGGACAATTCGTGACCCGGCAGCTTCAGGACCATTGTCGCAATAATTGTCGCAATAACTGACCCGGTAAAGCACAGATCCTTAAAGCGAATCAGTAACCATAGCCCAGCGTTTTGATGCTGGTCACTCGGCTATCGAGAAAGGTTATTTCGCGCATGAAATACCGCGGACCAAAGTTATAGGTCCAGACTTCCACCGGCACTTCTACCACCGAGCGATTATGGTAAATCAATTCGCTACTGGTGATGTCGGCGTAATAATTATTCCCCAACGAGAGCGAGCGAAAGCGGCGATTGGGAATACCTGAGCGGTATATTTTCTTTTCTGTGGCATAGACAGGTTCACCACAGTGCGCCAACACTTCCCCTGGATTATCCCCTCGCGCCACAATGCTCCTGCCACAACGCATGGTCGAATCAGCCAACACCGAATCAATGAAGAATAAACCAACCAGGATAAAGCCAAAAAGCTTAATAGAAGTACGCATGATGTTGCCCTCTTTCGGAAACATCTTACGGAATTGGAGGTGAATTTAAACTTAATAAACAAGCTGCAAGCTACAAGCTTCAAGCCACAAGTAACGACCCGTTCACCTGATTGTGAATTATTTAGGTAGCTTGTAGGTCGGCATAGCGCAGCGTTTGCCGACGTAATGATGTAAACGTGTCGGCAAACGCTGCGCTATGCCGAACTACATTTCTATATTAGCTTGCGGTTTGCAGCTTGAAGCTTGCGACTTGTGACTCGAAGTTGAGCGCGAATGCGATCAGCCGAGATAAGAAATCATAACCCCCGCCGCCACCGCCGACCCGATAACGCCGGCAACGTTGGGTCCCATGGCGTGCATGAGGAGGAAATTCTGGGGGTTGGCTTCAAGGCCTACCTTGTTGGCAACGCGGGCTGCCATGGGGACGGCAGACACGCCTGCTGCTCCGATCAATGGGTTAATGGGCGTGTTGCCAAATTTGTTCATCATCTTGGCCATCAGTACACCGGTTGCCGTGCCAATGCCAAAGGCCACGATTCCGAGCATAAGAATACCCAGGGTTTCCACGTTCAGAAAGTCATCTGAATTCAGTTTGGATCCCACTCCCAATCCCAGGAAGATAGTGGTGATATTGATCAGTGCATTTTGCGCGGTGTCACTCAGGCGCTCGACCACCCCGCTTTCCTTCATCAGGTTGCCAAAACAAAACATGCCCAGAAGTGGCGCCGCACTGGGGAGAAACAGGGCGACCAGAACCAGCAGACTCAAAGGGAAAATTATTTTTTCACGATGGGATACCGGACGCAGCTGATGCATGGTTATTTCCCTTTCCTTTTGCGTGGTCAGGGCTTTCATGATGGGCGGCTGGATCAGGGGCACCAGGGCCATGTAGGAATATGCAGCAACCGCAATAGCTCCGAGCAAGTCTGGTGCCAGCCTGCTGGATACAAATATTGCCGTGGGACCATCGGCACCACCAATAATGCCAATGGCAGCCGCGTCAGCCAGGGAAAAATCCATCAGGCCCAAAGAGGTCAATGCAAGAGCACCAAGCACCGTAGTAAAAATACCGAATTGAGCGGCTGCACCTAAAAACAGGGTACGGGGATTGGCCAGCAAGGGACCAAAATCTGTCATGGCACCCACACCCATAAAAATAATCAGGGGAAAGATACCGGTCGCAATACCGGCTTCATAAATGTAATAAAGAATGCCGCCTGGAGATTCCAGGTGACCTGCCGCATCATAAATGGGTGCTGCCAGAAAGCCGGCGCCAGGAATGTTGACAAGGATGGCGCCCATGCCGATGGGTAATAGTAAAAGCGGCTCGAACTTTTTGCGGATAGCCAGAAAAACCAGCAGCAGTCCTACCAGGATCATCACAAACTGACCAGGAACCAGCTGGTAAAGGCCAGAATCCCGAAATAGCTGATTCACACTGTCCATTAAGTCATATTCCTGAAGAAAGGGAGATGCCTACCCCGCCAGTAAACTGAGAACTACCCAATGCTCAGCAATTCATCACCAACAGCGACGGCATTACCTTCTGCCACCTTGATACTGCGGACCGTACCGGCGCGCGGCGCCTTGACCTCGGTTTCCATTTTCATGGCTTCCAGAATAATCAGCACTTCGCCTTCGGCTACTTTCTGCCCCACGGTCACACCGACCTTGAATATATTTCCCGCTAACGGCGCCAGTAAAGGCTCGCCTTTGGTCACCGATGTCGCAGATTCGCCAGATTTTTCGGGTGCAGGAGCAGACACGGACTGTACCTGTTCTATATCGCCACCTTCAGCGACCTGCACAACATAGGTCTGACCATTGACGTTGACCGAGTAGACAGAAGGGTCGCCTGGAGCACTGGCTTTGACAGGAGGTTTGGCAAGCACTTCCTCGCCAGTTGGTACAGGTTCAAAAGCATCAGGGTTGCCGCGGTTTTGCAAAAATTTCAAACCAATCTGCGGGAACAAGGCATAGGTGAGTACATCATCAATTTCGTTCTCACCACTTTCCAGTTTAAAACCTTCCTCTTTGGCTTTCGCACGCAATTCCAGGGTCAGGCTTTCCAGTTCAGGTTCCAGCAAGTCTGCAGGTCTGCAGGTAATTGGTTCTGCACCATCAAGTACTTTGGCCTGCAACTCCTTGTTTACCGGAGTAGCCGTTGCGCCATACTCACCTTTCAGGATGCCGGCAGTTTCCTTGGTAATGTTTTTATAACGCTCACCGGAAATAACATTGATAACTGCCTGGGTACCCACGATCTGCGAGGTTGGCGTGACCAGGGCGATGTTGCCAAGATCTTCACGCACTCTGGGAATTTCTTTCAGCACTTCACCTAACTTGTCGCTTGCCCCTTGTTCACGCAGTTGGCTTTCCATATTGGTCAACATGCCACCTGGCACCTGTGCCAAAAGAATGCGGGCATCAACTCCTTTCAGGGCCCCTTCAAATTTTGCATATTTCTTGCGTACGCCGCGGAAGTATTCAGCGATTTCTGCCAGCAAAGGCAAATCAAGCCCCGGGTCTCCGGGCAATCCTTCGAAGATGGCATTAATGGTTTCAGTGGGTGTGTGTCCATAAGTCATACTCATGGACGAAATAGCAGTATCCACCCTGTCGATGTTTGCTTCTATGGCCTTTACCAATGTTGGAATAGACAAGCCAGTGGTGGCGTGGGCATGCAAATGCACAGGCAGGGAGGTTTCTGTTTTTAGTCGTTTGACCATCGCATAGGCATCATAGGGTTTTAGCAAACCCGCCATGTCTTTAATGCAAATGGAATCCGACCCCATGGCCTCAAGTTGTTTAGCCAGTTCCAGCCAGGTATCCAGAGTATGGACGGGGCTGACCGTGTAAGAGAGCGTGCCCTGGGCATGGCCGCCAACTTTCTTCACGCCCTTGATGGCAGTTTCCATGTTACGTGGATCATTCATGGCATCAAACACACGAAATACATCGACACCATTTACATGTGCTCTTTCGCAAAATTTTTCCACCACATCATCGGCATAGTGGCGGTAACCCAAAATATTCTGGGCCCGGAACAACATCTGATGGCGGGTATTGGGAATGGCTTTTTTCAGTTCGCGAATGCGATGCCAGGGGTCTTCGCCAAGGTAGCGAATACAGGAATCAAAAGTCGCCCCGCCCCAGGTTTCTACTGACCAAAAACCAACCTGATCAATTTTGTCAGCGATGGGCAGCATATCATCAAGGCGAAGCCGCGTGGCAAACAGAGACTGATGAGCGTCCCGGAGAACAAGTTCTGTAATACCTACAGGAGGTCTATCTTCAATCATTGGAATAACCCATATTCAATATTGATAGGTCTGCATAACAAAAAATGCAAACCAGAATTAATCTTGCCAGTTCTAATACCAGTAACAGTCAGATACAGCTGTTAGTGAAAACGCTGACTACTGTTTCGAGCGATGCGCGTGGATGGCTGCGCTGATGACGGCTAACAAGGTGGCTTCGTCAAGCTGCCCTGCTGCTCCGGGATCGTTGAAGACTGCGGGTTGAACAGTCCCATATTTTTGTACCAGTGTGGACATGATGGATGTCACAATCACCAGCAAGGTCAGGAACACGAATACTGTGCCCATGCCCAGTAACATCAGATTAATACCTTCTGATATTAAAGCTCCGGAATTCACTCAAATGTTTCCTTTTACTTCCAGTATTTTTTTTTACTTCTAAAAAAGCTAAATCTACTGGTATTTCCTCAGAAATTCCAGTGAGCGCACTCTACAGCATTATCGGCTTTTTTTCCATGCAAAGGCTCCGAAGCCCTTGAATCTTCAACTTTTTATTCACAGTGCCGTTAAATATCCCTAATCGGCAAGCATGGTAATCAGATATACGGTAAATTAAACTTTTATCAGGGCACTCGCTCTGGCAAGCAAACTTTTTACAGGCAGACTTCTTTTGCACGCTGAAACATCATCCATTCTAGGTATCGTTCTCCTGCTCCTTGGGTCCTCTACGATATTGATAACCCTGTTCTATCGCTTGCGCATAGCCTCGCTTCTTGCCTTTCTAATCACTGGCGCAGCATTTGGCCCCAATGGCCTGGGGCTTGTAGATGATACAAACCAGCTGTCTGCCATTGCCGAGCTTGGCTTGACCTTTCTGCTGTTTATTCTTGGCCTGGAATTTTCCTTACCCCGACTGGTTGTGTTGCGCAGCACAGTGTTCAAGCTTGGCAGTATGCAGATGCTGTTCTGCTCCCTGATGTTTTTCCTGGTACTGGCTTACTTCGAGCTTGGCTGGCAAATAGCCTTGATCCTTGCAGTTGGTCTGTCCCTTTCATCAACAGCTATCGTCTCAGGTGAGCTGACCAATCATGGCATGCTGAAAACGCGGCATGGTGAAATTGCCATCGGCATTTTACTTTTCCAGGACCTTATTGCGGTGATGTTGCTGATTGCTGTTCCGCTAATGAGCAACCAGGTTGAAAGCTTTTCTTTTCTATCCATCGTGCTCATTATTGGCGAAGGTGTTGTGTTACTCGGGCTGTTTTTGTTGGCAGGCCGCCATGTATTACCCTACGTGTTACAGGAAATCTCCAGGCATAAATCAGATCAGTTGCTGGTCCTGTCCGCGCTGGTCATCGTTCTGCTTTCCAGTGCCTTTACTTCCAGTATCGGACTTAGCATGGAACTGGGTGCTTTTCTTGCCGGCATGATGCTGGGAGATACCCGTTATCGTCATCAGCTTGAAGCGGATATTCGACCGTTCCGGGATCTGCTACTGGGTTTGTTTTTTATCACCATCGGCATGCTGGTGGATCTGCATTTATTGGCCGATTTCTGGTTCCCCCTCATTCTGGCCGGCCTGATGCTGGTGGTATTCAAGGCCCTGCTTATTTCCGGCGTAGTCAAAATGCTGGGAGAAACCTGGCGCTCTGCAATCCCAGCCGGGATGACCCTGGCCCAGGGCAGTGAGTTTCTGTTTGCTTTGTTGGCACTCGCTGTGAGAAACACTCTACTGGAAGAAAGTGCGGCCTCCATAATTATCACCCTGGTCATAATCAGCATGGTGATGACTCCGCTGCTTACCAAGCATGGCCCTGACTTTCTGGATTCTGCTTTTTTGCGTATAGGCAAAAAATCTCTGGAGGAAAATGAAGAACGTCACAGCATTATTGATCAGCACAAGAAAAACCATATTCTGATTCTTGGTTTTGGTCGTGTTGGCCAGACTATTGCCCGCTTCCTCAAGCCATTAAATATCGATTACCTGGTGCTGGAAACGGATGACGTGCGTATTCGCGAAGCCAGCGCTGCAGACGAACCCATTTTTTATGGCGACAGTTCCCGCGTCGATATTCTCAAGGCCGCCAGTGCTGCCGACGCCAGGATGATTGTCGTCACCTTTGATGATGCTGATCTTGCCAAAATCATTCTGGACAATACAAAAAACATTAACCCGGATGTGCCGGTTCTGGTCAGAACCCGGGATGATTCCAACCTTGAACGTTTACTGGCAGCCGGAGCAGAGGAAGTTATTCCGGAAACCCATGAGGCCAGCCTGACACTGGTATCCCATATATTGCTTATGGTTGAGTATCCCGATCGCATGATTCACAGCATCATTGATAAGGCCAGGCGTGATCGCTACAAGATGATGAATGGTTTCTACCATGGGGAAAGGCTCGGTTTTCTCGGTAAAGAAGCACCCCGCTCTGAAATTATTCATGCCGTTCGCTTGTCCGAAAATGCTTTTGCCTGCGGCAAAAAACTAAAAGAACTTAGCTTGCCTCTTAACATAGAAATTGTTGAAATTCATCGAGACACCCTGGTGATGTCTCTGGAAGATAACCAGGAGATGGAACTGAAAATTGATGATGTCATCGTGTTGCGTGGTCTTGCTGACCAGATCGATCTTGGTGAAAATTACCTGTTGCAGGGGTAAGCACTTAAATAAATTGTAGTGCTCCGGATTGGTATTCACTCATTGCATTAATGCGGATGAACACAAATCCGAAACATTAAAAGATGATGTAAATAATTTAAGACAACTGGCTTAAAGAGGAAAAAGAGATGGACGAGTTAATTGGTCTGTTAATTATTGTGACCATCGCAGTAACAATCTATAAGTTGACCGAGCTCAAGCACTCCAGGAAAGGTAGTTCGCCAGAATTTAAGCACATGCTGGCCGAAGAACTCGCTGACAGGGATGACAAGGCCAACGCACTGGAAGAGCGCATTCGAGTGCTGGAGAAAATTGTCACGGATACACACAAGTCCCATGCCTTGTCCGAAGAAATCGACAGCTTGGAAAAAAAGTAATTATTCGCCTATTTCAAAGGCTAACAGTACATTTCCAGGCCGCCCAACGAAGCCGGCATTACCGGACAGCATATACATCATATTGCCAACGATGACAGGCCCGGGTCCATCAAAGGATGCCCCTGCTGCTTCAACCCCGTTAACCGTTTCAAAAGCCCGGTTGGCATTGAATACCCAGATCACATCACCCGTTTCACTGTCGTAGGCACGCATGCCGCCGTCAGCTGATCCGGAAAACACGGCACCGGGAACAGCCGTTACTGCGGCTGATTGCGTCGCGCTGCAACCGGGTCCTTCTGCGCACAACAAATCCTGCGGCGGTGAAAACCAGACCCGTTCACCAGTGTCCAGATCGATCCCATGAATACCGCCACCCCGGGTAAAGATATAGCCACCAACGGCGACATAGGCCAGACCATCACCTGCCGAGGCACCCCAGACACCCCCAACCGGACTGCCAGGACCCGCACGGTATTGCCAGACCAGTTCGCCCTGATTATTCGGGTCCAGGGCAAAAGCCATACCGGATTTTTGTGGCACGATTAACAATTCTCTGCCTGAAGCCGTTGTGGTCAGAAGTGGTGACGCTGAAAAGTCAAAGTCAGGACCGACATCTTCCGGGCAATTGGCATTACCATCATCGTTACAACCCATAATCCAGACATCCAGTGGCATTAACTGGTTTACCCAGACACTCTCACCCGTTTCCAAATCTATCGCTATGACAGCATCTGAAGTCCCAGGATCCGGATCCGCATAGGCATTGCCAGTCGCCACATAAAGCAAACCGCGATCATCATCCACAGTTGGCGCACTCCAGATGCCAACCCCTGCAGGTCCATACAACTGAACACCTGTAGAACTGAGGCCGCGAGGCTGGGGTTCTGGAACGGTATAAAATTTCCAGATCAGATCGCCAGTCTGCGCATCAAGGGAACTGACACTGCCGCGAAATGTGCAGCAGGCATAATCCGGATTGGCTGACGTGGACTCCTCACCAACACCGGACATGGGAATATAAACACGCCCTTTATGTAAGGTGACCGCACCTGTACCACGAATCGTCGGATGATCATCAATTTTCCGGACCCACAACACTTCACCGTTGTGTGCATTCACCGCATAGGCATTGGCCTGGGCATCGACAAAATACGCCGCATAACCTTCTGTGCCATCTTCATAGCGATAGGGGCCAATGGATATGGCACTGCGGATACCGCTGCGCGGCAGGTAAGTCCAATAGGTACAACCGGATTCAGCATCCAGGGAATACAAAGCCCCGGCACCGTTACCGACGAAAACCCTGCCAGCAACAACTGCTGGTTGGCCCCTGGCCTGCCCTTCACCTGGCAAGCCATAGGCCCATTTCAGGCGCAGATCGGGAATGGTGTCAGCGGTGATACCGGCGCTGACATAACGCGTGTTGCGGACATCAGGTCCCCATCCATTCCAGGAGGAACTTAATGCCGGGTTACCCAGTGGAGGATTGTCTGCACACCTATTGGCAGTTATCTGTAGCGCCAGGTCTTCCACTTCTCTGCCTGTCAGGAATGCTGCCACTGACCTCATCTCATCATCCGACATGCCTGTGGCCTGGACACGCATTAATCCGCCTGTCATTGCCGCGTACACTGAATTGGGCGTAAAACGCGCCATATCTGTACGCGCCGGCGCATGGGTGTTCACTTCAGGGTCCGGATTTTCATGACAGGTAGCACAGCGTGCGGTGTATAGCATCTCTCCGTCCTGAGCCAGGGTTCCAGTGATGCCTGGCACATTAACCAGCACAGTCAAAAGCAGGACTCGGGGCATTCCGGTCAATCGCATAGTTTCAATCCCTAATATTCGTGTGATAATCGTTGATGTTGGCAAATAATAGTCTTTATACCTTGCCAAAAACAGTCCACAGCATTTTTGTTCGCATCGGCTGTACTATGAGACATAATAGAAACAAATCAATTTGGTTTATATAGGGGAAACCAACATGAAATCTAACGTCCTGAAATATTTAGTTCAATGTACCCTCCTGTCCTTCGTCTGTTTGACTGGGACACTTTCTGTCCAGGCTCACCATTCAATAGTGGGAGAGTTTGACACCTCGGTTGTCTTTGAAATACGCGGCACTATCACTGAACTTGAATGGTTCAATCCACATATCTGGTTTTACATGGATGTGGAAAGTGAAGATGGCTCCATTGCCAACTGGCAATGTGAAATGGGTTCGCCTAATCAGTTGATTCGCTTCGGTTGGGCAAAAGAGGATCTGCCTATAGGTACCGTTATCAAGGCGAGGGCAAACCCGGCACGAGATGGCACCAATACCTGCAGTACTCGCGCTATCACTTTGGATGATGGCACACCGGTTTTTTCCCGGACTGGCAACCAGTAAACAGGAGATTAACGCATGAAGAATTTCATAACCTTACTTGTAGCCAGCCTCACTTTTATAGCAACTGCTTGTGTCCAGGCACAGGATGACATTCCGCGCCTGCCCTGGGGCAAACCCGACTTTAATGGCGTGTGGGCCCGCCCCTATGTGCCCAACATGCTTACTGAAGGCAATGGCCGCAATCAATTCGGCCCTGGCGAAGAACCCTTTACGGAAGCTGGCAGAAGAAATTTTGAGAATTACAATCCTACTGAAGGCGATTACACTGGGTCATGTCTCCCATTTGGCTCATTACGCGCGATGAACTCTCCTGACCCGATTCAGTTCATGCAGACTGAAACCCATTTTGCTTATCTTTATGAACAAAACACCTGGTTCAAAGTGGTCAACCTTGATGGCCAGGACCATTCGGGACGCTTGCCAGACTCCTGGTACGGCCATTCGATTGCCACCTGGGAAGGCGACACACTGGTGATCAACACAAGTAAATTTAATGGCAAAACCCGCCTGGATACCATTGGTCACCCACACAGTCATGAAATGAAAATTACGGAGCGTTTCAGCTTGCGTGATGAAAATACCATGGATTATGAAGTGATCGTGGATGATCCGATTTACTACACGAAGCCCTGGAATAACCGTCGCATTTTTACACGGCAGACAGATTTTGATCTGATTGAATATTCCTGCATGGAGAATAACAAGAGCTTGTGGGAGGGCCGAGTCGTACCACCAGACTATGACAACTGGCACACTTACGATTTGGAAGACTAACGAGATCAACGTCGGATAACGGCCCTTTGGGCCTTATCCGACCAACTCCATTATTCGATAGCGTCGTAGCCCGGAATAGTGAAGCGTTTTCCGGGCTAGCTAACGCAGTTCACCTGCTTAATGGGCATCCAGGAAATCGAAAATTTCCGATGCAAAATCCAGGTAAGCGGTAAGATGTTCGCCGCCAGGCACATCATGGAATTGCGCCTCTATCCCATGTTCCTGTAACTCCCTTGTCACGCGCATTGATGCTTCCCGGGTATTTGCGGTATCCGCCGTACCGTGAACCATGATGACGGCTACTTTACCGACCAGATTTTGAAAGGGATAGTTATCAGTCACTATAGGACCAGCACTGGCAATGATCGCGCTTATCGCATCCGGATATTTGGCCGCAAAATGAAAGGCCGAGGACCCGGAAGGATTCTGGCCATGAACAAAAATGCGTGAAGTATCTGCGTTATATTCCTCCGCCACCAGATGCAGGACATTAATCACATCCTGCTCTGCTCGTGCGTCTTCCTCTCCCGTCCAACCGGCTCCAGGGGTTGAAGGACCCGCCGGGCGATCCACCGGATATGGGCTGCCATAATAAGGCTGTGCATAACCACGGTAACCAAGTGGCGAGATAACGATGTAGCCCCTTTCCCTGGCCTGAAGCACGAGATCATTGTTGTTACGGTGATTATTGTTAATGCTGGGGCCGGCACGCAGGGTGATGAGAACGGGCAATGACTGGTCAGGCGTCCAGTTCTCCGGTACATATAGCCGATAAGGAATGGATTCCCCGGTGCCAGGAAAGTCGTAGGAACGATACTGTTCACCGGTTTGCCGGTACATTGGCAATGCCGGATTTGCTTGCAGGGAAGCATCCACAGTCATGCCTGGAATAAGTATTCCTTGTGCAAATGACAATGGCGCAAAGACCAGCAACAACAATAGAACTTGAAAAAGTTTCATACAATCCCCCTCGGTTAACACTATCCAGTGTTTAGCGTTTGACTTTCTGTTTTCAGTTTTCAGTTTTCAGTTTTTAGTTTTCCCTTTTTAGCATTTAGCCAAATAGTTCAGTCATCAAGAAAGCGGCGTGCCGCTTCCAGGTTACAGCTTTCATTGGAATGCGGCATATCTGGTCGGTACACCCATGTACTGCTCCAGGTAACTGGCTCTGCCAGATAGACTGAATCTGTAATGGTGCCTGAATAAAGCAATTGTTTACCATCAGCACTTAGTTCAAATCGTTCGAGCAATTTTTTTTCTTCACTGCCGGGAATATTCATTGTGATTCCCATGCTATGTTCACTGAAATTACTTGACTCCACAACCAACGCGTCCCCATCCCAGACACCCGTGGAATGGCCCAGCAGGAAAGTCTGATCAGGATCAGGATGATCACGCCCATCAGTCCAGATGATCCTGACAGAATCGAGCCAGTCCACTGTCATAACAACTCTGTCTTCCAGTATCTCGACCGTATTGGCAACCGGATATACCATCAGGCCCGGGGTGCCTATAGGAATACAATCCTTATGGGTGGTGCTCAGCGGTCCTGCCGCAGCAGCCGCATCTTGCCCCGCCTGTGTCAGGGACCAGTTTGAAGCCCCACCGAGAAAACCAAAAAAGGAGGTCCGCGGTGGAAACCAGGTGCCGGCAATGGAGTCAGCCACAGCATCCCCAAAATCATTGGTACTGCGCGACGAAATATTAAGCGGGTAGTAAGTCCCGTCCTGTTTATACAGTTCCCTGCCTAATAACAGGGCATCAGGCTGCCGTCGTCCCGGATTGCCAATGATTGTAACCACATCGCCCTCCGTCACGGCATCGCGAGTAAAACCAAGTGGAGAAATAACAGACCCTGCCCCGGCTTCTATTTCCACCTCCCGCTGACTGCCATCAGCATTGCTCACTATCAAGGTCATATAAACATGGGGGTTGCGAAAACTGTACTCGCTTATAGTGCCACTGACTTCCAATGTTTCGCTGGTATTAAAAGCAGCAGAACTATGGTGGGCACCAGCAGGCAAACTCACCAGGGTGGCGAGCAGGAGCGGGCAAAAAGTTGTGTTTTTGAGTTTCATAGCGGATTTCTAAAACTGCATTGATAGCATCTAAGCTGAATTCTATCAGACTCTTCCAGGGTGACCACGACTGGTTATGGGGTCAGTTCTATTTAATTGTGTCTCCAGAAGTCATCTGCTAGTCTTTCCAGTCCTTACTGAAACCAGCAAAATCGCTGCGAGTAAGCAAAAATTACTGACCAGGGCATGTCAAAGGGAGACAGTCTCATGTTTCGTATTTACACCAGAATCACAATAATCAGTCTGATTGCCGTACTAACGGCATGCTCAGGTGACAATGCCGAAGTGGCATCAGGTACTTCGGAAGTCACTATGGCAACAGTTGAAACAGCATCACCCGGTAATGCCATCGAAGGGACTGTCACCAGTGCCAACGGGCCAGAGGCCGGTGTCTGGGTCATCGCTGAAACGAATGACCTGGGAACCCGCTTTGCACGTACTGTAGTGACAGATGATCAGGGCCGCTACTTGCTGCCCGATATGCCCGATGCTTCCTACGATATTTGGGTACGTGGTTATGGCCTCGTTGATTCAGAAAAAATCACAGCTACGCCCGGCACTGAGCTCGATCTGGCCGCCGTAGTGGCACCAAATGCCGCCGCCGCTGCACAATACTACCCTGCTGGATACTGGCTTTCCCTGCTCGAAGTCCCTGGTGCTGACATGTTCCCCGGTACTGGCCCGACCGGCAATGGCATCAGCCCCGGAGTTGAGCACCAGGCTGACTATATTCGCCTTATCACTTCTGGCGGTTGCGTCGTCTGCCACCAGCTGGGCAACGAAGCCACCCGGACTATTCCTGCCATGTTCAATGGTTTTGATACCAGTGCCGCTGCCTGGAACAGACGCATTCAGTCAGGTCAGGCCGGCGGCTTCATGACCCGTACCTGGACAAGCATGGGCCTGGAATTCACCTCTCAAATGTTTGGTGACTGGACCGACAGAATTGCTGCCGGTGAATTACCCCCCGTACCGGAACGCCCGCAAGGCGTAGAGCGCAATGTCGTTATCACCCAGTGGGACTGGGCTGATCCCACTGCCTACATGCATGACGTGGTGTCCACAGACCGTCGCAATCCCACAGTCAATGCTTACGGCAAGCTCTACGGAGCCACAGAAGAGAGTGCTGATTACCTGCCAGTACTGGATCCGGTCAACCACACCATTGATCAGGTGCCTCTGACCATGATGGATCCCAACGCCGGCCCCGTGTCCGGACCAAATCTCCAGCCATCCCCCAACTGGGGTGATGAAGCGCCCTGGGATTCAGCCGCTAATGTTCATAACCCGATGATTGACCAGGATGGTCGTGTCTGGATTACAGCACGTGTTCGCGGTCGCGATAACCCGGCCTTTTGCAAGGAAGGGTCAGACCATCCTTCCGCACAGGCTTATCCCACGCAGGCCAATGGCCGCCAGCTGGGCATGTATGATCCTGAGACCGGTGAGTACCACCATATCGACACCTGTTTTGGCACCCATCACCTGATGTTTGCTGAAGACGAGGACAATACATTGTGGACCAGTGGTGGTGGCCAGGTCATTGGCTGGCTCAATACTCGCCAATACCTGGAAACAGGAGACTACGAAGCTGCCCAGGGCTGGACTCCCTTTGTTCTTGATACTAACGGCAATGGTGTCAGGGATGACTTTATCGGCCCGAATGATGCCCTGGATCCCACCAAGGATACCCAGATTCTTCCGGGCTTTGGTTTTTATGCAGTGAATCCGGCACCCGACGGCTCCATCTGGGGCTCAATCCTTGGCTATCCGGGCGGCGTCGCCAGGCTGGTGCCAGGAGATAACCCCAGTGAAACCGCTATCACCGAATACTATCAACTCCCGGTAGATGCCAATGGTGATGCCATCGAAGGCTTCTCGCCGCGTGGCGGCGATGTCGATCGCAATGGCGTCATGTGGGTAGCTCTGGCCAGCGGTCATATGGCTAGCTTTGACCGCAGCCTTTGCACCGGACCCTTGAATGGCCCTGAAGCTACCGGGCAGCAATGTCCCGAGGGCTGGACTTTTTATACCGAGCCCCTGCCCCAGTTCAAAAACCTGGATCGGCCGGGATCTTCTGAAGGCTCCTACTTCACCTGGGTAGACCAGCACAACACGCTTGGCCTGGGTGAAAATACGCCGATCAATACCGGCAACCAGAGCGGCGCCCTGCTGGCCCTGAATGACGGTGAATTTGTACGCATGCGTGTGCCTTACCCGCTTGGTTTTTACACCAAGTGGCTTGATGGTCGCATTGATGATCCCGATGCCGGCTGGAAAGGTCGAGGGGTGTGGGCCACATTCAGTGGACGAGCGCCCTTCCATATGGAAACGGGTAAAGGTACGACCAGTATTGTTTATCACTTTCAGGTCAGGCCCGATCCGCTGGCGCAGTAAGGAAATAAAAACGGAAACTAAAAACCCGCCTGTTCCATCCAGAACTGGCGGGTTTTTTATGGCGCTTGCAGCCAGCGCTGATCCACGGCTATGGGTGCCGAAAGCGTATTGAGAAAGGCCTCCAGCTGGTTTACTTCGTAGGGCAGCAGGCCCAGGGGATTTTCGGCTTCGTTATGGCCAATCATGGCAAAGGGAGCCGTATTGTAGTGGTCGAGCGTTTCAGCAAGGCCAACTATTTGGCCCTTGTGCATGTAGGGGGCAGTCCCCTGAAGATTTCTTAATGACGGCGTTTTGAAGGCACCAATCAATTCCACTCCTTCACGAGCATGAATCAGTTCCAGGCATTGGTTTGGTGCAGCATCACTGTAAGGCCCAAGACAATTAAATTGATGCTGCTTTACTTCCCTCACGCCATCTATGCGACCACGGTCGGGCAGATCACCTGGTGCGGAAAGAATGCCCGTATTATGAAATTCATTGTTAGTGAACAAAGGCCCATTGTGACATTCCATACAACGGCCCTTGCCAATAAAAAGCCGCAGACCTTTTTCCTCGTTATTATTAAATATGTCACCTGGCGCTTCATTATTCTGAACAATACTTCTGGCATACTCATCAAACCTTGATGCAGAGGGCAGCAGTAACCTTTCATAGGCGGCAATAGCTTTCCCGACATTGGCAAAGGTGCGATTGACCAGGTCCCTGTCTTCTTCACGCATGTCTTCCCAAGCTCTTGCCCACTCGGATTTAAAACCGGGCACAAGTGCCGGGCCGGCATTTTCAGGAAAGCGATCCTGATTCGAAAAATCAGGTAGTCCGCCATAAACAGTTTCATATAACACGGCGTAGTCAACGTCTTCAGTGACAAGGCGTGCGACTGCCATGCGGTTGCTGCCCTGCTCTTGCGGATCTTCCAAAGGAGAAAGTGCCTGGGACCAGAGACTGTCCCGGCGCCCATCCCAGTACAGCCATGGACTGTAAGCAAGACCTACGATACTTGGGGTATTACGACGCGATTGTCCCAATGCCCTGGCTTTGGCAAGCCCATCGGTAAAACGTTTTTCAGGTTGATGGCACGATGCGCAGGAGAATTGCGCATTACTGCTTAGACGGGGATCAAAAAACAGGGCATGACCCAGTTCAGCCGCATCAGCATTAGTGGCAACATTGTTTGCAGGATTGTCAGGAACGGGGGGCAAATTGCCTATCCACAGTGAAGCAATCAAAGCTTTTTCAGCATCAGACCAAGGGGAAGGTGGCCACCAGATCATAATTGCCGAGGTCAACAAGCCGATACCTAGCAAGACAATGACTGCCAGAATCGGTTTCGAGAAACCACTGTGCTTATTACTCATAAATTAAGGGTAATCAGTACGGTATCTGTGACATCTTCATGCGTAATAACGAGCGTCAATTCCCAGTAGCCAGGCATATGAAAACGCAGCCCTTGTAACTGGTAACTGCCATTACCCTGAGAAGAAATCGAGGGTGCCGTGGCCAGACCATGGTTGTGTTCCGGCATGCCGCCTTTGACCGTAATCCCGGCACCAGTGACGTCCTGGCCCTGCGCGTCTGTAAGCTGCAGTGTCCAGCTGTGAATCTGGTTAATCGTTATGGGATTCAGATCGCTTTTTACCATGACGCTGTACAAGCCGTTTGCAGACTGCCAGGTATCGACCTCTTGCTGCTGTGCATAGCCTGAAGCTGACAACATCGGCATGAGGATTATCAAAGTCTGTAAAAATTTTCTTGTTGTCACACTAATCTATCCTTTTATCTTTTTATCTTTTTATCTTTTTATCTTTTTATCTTTTTATCTTTTTATCTTT